>Ga0315914_1002026_pt1 | contig 30986 bp, 17 predicted proteins | sample MpolenodulesMG_FD_203920 | JGI IMG/M metagenome (GOLD analysis project Ga0315914, IMG submission 203920) | Medicago polymorpha root nodule microbial communities from Los Angeles, California, United States - elongated nodules | ecosystem: Host-associated > Plants > Roots > Nodule | place: USA...
CATCAATTTATGTAAGTACTTGTTAGTGTACATATCCAAACATAAATAGCTTATCAAGTATAAGAGCTTATGATGTAAGCTCTAATGTTATAAGCCCTAATGCTATAAGCATCTATATAAATTGTTTATCCAAACGGGGCCTTAGGCTTATTAAAATATGACATAAGCAACTTATGAAACTATGATAAGCTATTTTTATTTATTTACCCAAACACCTTTAAAAAAGCTTATGGGAGTAGATAAACCCACATAAGCTCAAAATAAGCCAATCCAAACGGGCCCTAAAACAAAAAGTTGTCATATTTATATGTTTTTGTTTTTACAAATTTTCTCCGGTTGAAGAGTCAAAGAATCACATCTTATATAGAGTACAGGCATTGCGTTAGGTTTTTTAACAACTGAACTGAATTTTAGTAGTAAATGTATTTAAAATCATTCTTATTTTTGTAAAGAAATCTAAGTGGATCTCGAATTATTACTAATTTTTGGTTATTTGTCGAAGAAATTAGTCTTATTATCATGATTATGAATTTCGTTTTTATTGCTATGTCGAAGAAATTAGTTTTATTATTAACAGGATTATGATTTTCGTGACTTGAATTTTCTATATCTATTCTATATTATATATAAAGAAAAGGGTTAAATATGTTTTTAGTCCCTATAAATATGTCAACTTTTCGTTTTACTCTCTTTAAAAAATCTCTTCAACTTTTAGTCCCTTAAAAATTTTCCATCTTCACTTTTGGTCCCTCCTTAGAATTCATATAATGAAATTTTGCAAAAAAATTCATAATATTATAAGAATCTCTCCTAAAAAGAAATAGAATTTTTTAACAAAACATGATTTTAATATAAATTTTTATATTTTTTAAATCTAAAAATTCTAATTTTTTTTGAGAACTTTTTTTACAATATTCTACACATTTATGCACATTTTCATTTAAAAATACAAAAATTAGCTTAAAAATAATGACCAAAAGTAGTGATTGAAAATTTTATAAGGACTAAAAGTTGAAGGAAAATTTTAGAGGGATTAAAATGAAAAGTTGATATATTTATAGGGACCAAAATCATATTTAACCATAATGAAAATAACCTCTTTCAGCTCTTTTGGACTGACTTTTTCTCTTTCCAAAAACGCCATCAATTTTCAATACAAATAACACATGTAACAAATATATAAGAATAAATTTAAAGGCAATTTCTATGGTACTCCAAATAAAATTAAGTGTTTTGGTACTCTCAAATGTTTAACCAATAGAATAGTGTCATTTCAATTGAATGATCCATGTCAACATTATTAAAGATTGACTTAAAGGAAAGAGTTTTAGTATACTTCTCTATTCAATTTCACCCCTAAAAATTGTACAAATTATTATTTCAGTAAATTAATTAATTAATTTTTTTAATCAAAACAAAACCAAATCATTAACCACCATCACAATTTTCTCTCCAACATTCATCATCTGAAACATAATCTCCTCTTTTTCTTCCTGGGAACACAAAACAAACTCATCTATGTACTAATTTTGTCTCAGACATCTTTAAACAAAGCTTCCTTTAATAACATTCTTTCTCACTCAGATACTATATATGTTCCTTCGTTTCTTTCTCACCATTAATTTTGCTTACTGAATTTTAATTGAAAAATTGATGGCATGACTTTCTTGCACGTGACCTTTTTTCGTGTAATTTACTTATACAATGTTTTTTCTTATACTTGATGTTTGGAATGTTGTTACATAAACATAATCCATGATCCTTTGCTAAAGAGACCATCTTTCTTATCAATCCGATTAGCTATTTCTTCTAAATAGTTATCAATCCATGTTGTTTTTTGTTGTTTTTCTTGCCGTTCCCCTTTTTTTGGTAGTGTCGTGAGTGTTTTTGGTAGCTATCCCCTTTTTGCTATAAAAAATAACTGTAAATTAAAATTAAGAGTAGCTTCCATCTTCTTCTTGCTGTCCTTTTCAATTTTCAGACCACTGCAACGCTGGTTGCAATGAAGGAGATGAAGAAGAAGAACTGCCATGAAGGAGAGGAAGTAACGATTTAAATTTGTTTTATGTTAAGTTAAATTAAAATTAATTATATCATAAAATAAAAGCCCCAAAGTGCAAAACTCGCAAGTTTGGTGGTGCTAATTTTATAATTGAGTCAAACTTACTTGTTCCATGCTGTCAGAAAACTATTGGCCATTTTAGTTTGGAGTATTGGTACATACAAATATATGGGTGTATGGTAGAAGGAGCTAAATTTAAATATTAAAAAAAGTAACAAACACCAAATTTTTCAAACACGAACCGATTCATCATAATCAACCTCATAAACTACTTTATATTGACCAAAACACAATATAAGTTCCACCACCCATTCATCGTAAGTACATGAATAATTAGAGGTCTTGCCAAGAAACCATTTCTATGAGGGAGAATTTTATCATGTCTATTAGTTGCTCAACAATCATTGTCTTATCAAAGAAAATAGATTCCTTACAAGACTTCAATATAATACATAGCTAATTGCAAGACCAAATCCAATCCTAGCCTGACCAAAGCCCCCCATCCCCAATAGCCCCAAAAACTGAAAAAGAAACAAAAAATTCAGAGGCATCACTATACCTCCCACCCTAGCCACCTATAAAATATTATACCACTACTTAAGGGAGAACTCGCAGGTGACAAACAAATGATGATCTGATTTTGCCCAAAAATCACAAAACACACATGAGGTACCACTAGAATCAATAATAACCATCCTTCATAAATGACTTTGGCAAGTAAGAACTTTAGGAAAACGATAGGTTGACCACTCCATTTTGTACACACTTTTTATCACATGCTGATGTGGCATGAACATTTTTGTAATTTCACATAAAAACCACAACCTCACCATCTACCTCTTCCCTCTCTCAGAACAATCAGTTTCCTCTTCTCTTCTCAACAAACCGCAGAACAATCAGGTGACAAACAAATGATGATCTGATTTTGCCCAAAAATCATAAAACACACATGAGGTACCACTAGAATCAATAATAACCCTCTTCGTAAATGACTTTGGCAAGTAGGAACTTTAGGAAAATGATAAGTTGACCACTCCATTTTGTACACACTTTGTATCACCTGCTGATGCGGCATGAGCATTTTTGTAATTTCACATCAAAACCACAACCTCACCATCCACCTCTTCCCTCTCTTAGAACAATCAGTTTCCTCTTCTCTTCTCAACAAAACCGCAGACCATTATCTCCATCGTCTTTGACTCCATCGTCGCCAGCACCCACCGTGAAGTTGTAACACATCACCGAACCGCAACCCCTTCTTCTCCATCACCTCCGCTCGTCCATCACCACCGACGTTTTGGTTTTTATTTTTTTTCAGATCTATGCCTTCGTTCGTCCGTCCATCTCACAAGCATCGTTTTGACTTTCAGCCCCTTCAAATTTGATTATGTCGTTGTCTCCACTGTTGTCGAAACATCCAAGATTATATATCGAAGTTGAGTGAGGGAGTGAACAAGAAGTCACAGAGGAGAAATAGAAACTGAAGAGACAACGGATACGACGTCGGAATCAGACCTGGGTGGTCGCCGGTGAGATGTCGTGATTGAGAGATCTGTGGTTGTGCAGAAGAGAAGGAGAGAGATGCAAAGATTTATTTTTTTTAAGGAAGAGATGCAGAGAAATTAAAAACAAAAAACAAATAAAAAAAGCTATGTTTTTAAAAAAAAAAATTGAGTTGGCCCTTTTGGAGTATCCTTATTTATTTATTATTGTTAGGTCTGCAGCAACTTAACCTAATATTTTCCATCCCATTTGCTGTATTAGGTTAGCAGTAATTTAACATAACAAATTCCATCTAAAAAAATGCATCGCACCAATTTCATTTCTATCCTCTTGTTTTCTTTTTTTGACAATATTTTCTACACATATCCTTATTTATTAATTTTGTTAGGTCTGCAGCAACTTAACCTAATATTTTCCCTCCCATTTGCTTTATTAGGTTAGAAGTAATTTAAAAAATGCACCGCACCAATTTCATTCCTATCCTCTTGCCTTTTTTTTTGACAATATTTTCTACACTTATCCTTATTTATTAATTTTGTTAGGTCAGCAGCAAATTAACCTAATATTTTCCCTCCCATTTGCTTTATTAGGTTAGCAGTAATTTAACCCAACGAAGACAATTTCGTTTGACTGTATCATTTGCAATGACAATTAACAAAAGTCAAGGGCAGTCGCTTAAACATGTTGGTGAATATCTACCAACACCAGTATTTTCTCATGGACAGTTGTATGTTGCTGTTTCAAGAGTTACATCCAAAGAAGGACTAAAGATGTTGATCACTGATGAAGATGGTGAAGATACCAATGTAACGTCTAACGTCGTATATGAGGAAGTATTTCGCAATGTGTGATGAAACTACATGCCAATGTACTAAAAAATTCATATTTCTTTCACCGAATTATTGATAGGATTACCGGATTTTCTTTTATAATATTTTCATATTTCATACATTTTATGAAGTGTTTTATTTTGTCTACTATGGATTATCATGTGTTATTTTTTCACCGTTATCAATTATATATTGCATTTTATGATTCGTATGTCAATCCCTTTACAATAAACTCTTGCGGAGCACGGGTCAAAAATCTAGTTTTATGTTAAAGTGTCACATGTGAGAGTGTATATAATAGTGGTGTGCGTCATAAGGGTGTTAGTGTATCACCACTCGAACTTTATCCTTGAGTAACTGCCATGAAAATACAATAACCTATTAAAGAGCTCAACTCTTCCAAACCGCCAAAATTTTCACATCCACATTTGAATCGTCTCCCTCAACCTGAGAGGCTTCCCAGAACATCGAGTACACCAAACTAACTGAGTAAAATCCATTGGTGTTAGTATTCTACAACGAGAAATTCTTTGCAAGGGAGAAAATGGTCCCATTAAGAACTGTGACCATATCCTTCTCCGAAACAAACAGACAAACCTCTCATCCACCAAAGGTCCCAAACCCACACATCCCACCCCAAGGGCCGCCTATGTTACCAACAATCAATCCATGATGATCCGAAGCCTAGAAATTAAAAGCCTTTAGAATTGGATCCTCAGTGAAACCGCTCTATCTCAAAAGGGTCGTTCCAAAATGAAGTTGTTAGCTCATTACATAGCACCTTTCCCTATGGGAACCAATTTGAGGTAGAATCCAGACTAGATCCAAGAAACGATATACCTTTCGACCAAGATGAGATAGATCAAAACCCCTAGGCCGATGGTCGCCCAAATGAGACAGCCATATGGGATACATACCTAGCAGTATGTCCCGCCACAGATTGGCCTACTACAGAGGCACTTCCTTTAGGGTGGTTAGCAAAATCTCCCGAGTCAGGTGATTGGATTGGATGATTGTAAGCCTAAGAACGTTAAGGTAATGATCCGTGTCTCGTTAACCGATTGAACTGTAATTTGATTTTCAAAACACTGCATCATAGTAAGGAAACTACCTTAAATTCAATTCTATCATTTAAATTATTATGCTACTATGGCATTTAATTTCGATAAAGTTTTCCGCTAGATTCCATCCAATTTACCCCGTAACCAAAAATATTACTACAACGTAAAATATGAAACCGAAAATATATGAAAGCTCACACAAAACTTTTCTTTAATTCACCATAATAAATGCAGGTGTAATGTAACACAAACCTTATTTTGGTTGTGCTGCATGTACATCGGCTTGATTTCACAACTACCAATACCAAACAAAATAGTCACCAATTATTAAATTTTTAATATAAAAGTAAAAAACAAAACCAAAAATGTCAAAAAGTATGGACCTCTCACTGTGAAATTCCCACATGAGAAAACCCAAGTCCACCGTCTTATATTTAAGATCAGTAAGTAACACCAGAAGATATATCCACCAGAAGTCGTGCCGCTGTAGCTGCTTCATCATAATCATAATCTAATGCAAAAGAGTCAAGTTTCTTCACATCTTGAGATGATGAGCCAGCAGAAGTAGTTGAAGTTGTAGAGGTACTAGTAGAAGCCTTGTTCTTAGTCTTGAATTGTGTAGGCTTCTTTATCTTAAGCACTTTAGTTTTAGGAGATGTAGCCAAACCATTGGCAGCTTCAGCCATGGCCCTTCTTGCCTTTCTCTGCCTGATTCCACAAGCATTGCAAAGTGACTGCACCAACATGTTTTCATGTTAACTATATATGTAACCAGATATTGTTCAAATATCAATCAAATTAAGTTTAACTGTGGAATAATACTTGCATGACTCTAGTGTGATCTATTGAAATATTCGACTAATTAAAACTGTGATATAATAATAAAAATTATTTTTATTGATCTTGTATATAGCTTGATATCTTATTAATGTTTGAATATCAAAACTATAAATAATGTAATTAAAGATATAAAATAGAGGCAGAAAAAATTAAATTGATCTCTAATTTTGATGTTTCTACGAATTCAACTTTTACATTTTTGTGATAAAATATTTGTATTATAGCAAGTAAAGGATTGTTTTTGTAAGAATTTGTTATGGTCTTGATAAAATATCCATATTTGACACATCCCTTATGAAGAATAAATATTAATATATTTTTTTGAGGGGATGATATTAACAATTTTTGTGATGGACGAATTGAAGCGATAAACGTTAAATTTTAGTGGATCGTAACAACACGGTCACTCACCCATTTAACATGAAAGAATAATGAATAAGTTTGGGAGAAGAGTTTAACGAATTACCTTAGGACCCATAGGGCCACTCCTCCAAAGTGGGGTATGGGATGTACTACAATCAGAACAAACCCTAACGGTGTTGTTACCGCTGTTACTACTAGGGCTTGTTTGGCTGTACCTTATATTTTGATTTCTTGGACTAGTGCCATAATTACTAGGACTCATCATTGGAGTTGTTGTCTTGATAGCTTTGTCAGTAGTGGTTGCAATACTGTTGTTTGGTCTCATTATTGGAGTTGTGGCAACAGTAGCAGTTGTGTTGATCATCTTATTCATCAACCTCATCTTTGAAGACATCCATTTCTCACACCCGTGACTGTTTTTTTTGCTGCTATCTTCCAGCTCCAAGGATGATGATAAATTTGTGTCACGTGCACTGCTTGAATCAACCATAACTGACTCACTTGATGAATTATAGAGTTGTTGATGATTGCTTGATGATGATCCATCGTGTTGAAATGCCAGCCTATGATCCTAAAGTAATCAAATCAAAGATCAAAACTATACACATTAGATTTTAATTAAGAATTTTCATTTATTTGTTTTTGTCAACAAAAAAAAAAGATCAAATAATAACATACACATCAAAGGTTGTTAAAAAAAATACACATCAAAGCAATTATATTTTAGTCAAAAAAAAAAAGATCAAAGCAGTTATATTATATGATTTCAAAAATAAAATTATAGAAGAGAAAACGCATGCTTGTATATCTTAAAAAAATAGATTAATAATCAGATCATAGGCCAAATTATATTATTATATAGAGATCAAATTAATTTCATATTAATTCATCAAATCTATATATGATTAAAGCATGAATCGATGTTCAATTATCATGATCATCACCACTAAACGTTGTCTTGTTTCAAAACAACACAATTATGGTGGATATATATAGATCATATATATTAGAACATCTATAAAAAAAAAAAAAAGGGATCTCTTTTTTTTCTTTCATTCAAACAAACAGTTTAGTATAAGCGTCATGATAAAAGAAAAATCAAATTATAGAGAATATATTGGTAATAAGCTATGATAAAAATAATAATATGTATATTGAGAAAAGAAAAGAGTTTATTAATTTATAAAAAAAAAAAAAAAGAGAGAAGTAAAAAACAAAGGGATCATATATGATCTTACCTGATGCTGATGATGATCATGATTTTCTCCAAAGTCACCAAGTAAGTTAAAGAAGGTAGGAGTGTCCTGATTAACAGGAGAAATATTGAAGAATTGGTTTTGACCTTGTAGTAAGGAATTAGGACCTGGTGGATTCAGAGAAACAGGAGTCATATGGATGGATGGATCGATGAGTTATAATAACACACAGAGAAAGAACAGTGGACAGTACAAAGGGATAGGGTAAGAGAAAGAATAATAACAAGCAAATCAAAGAGAGAGAAAGAGTGAAAGAGGCTAATCAAAGGGTGGTAGGGTTCTTATATAAAAGAATTGAGAGGCTAAAAAGAGAAGGGTTGTCTTGAAGAGATTCACGTGATGCCATTTTCATTTCCTAGACACAAATAAAAACAAATATACAAGAGACAAAGACAAGATAAAAGGAGTAGTGGTATGTTACTACTCCAAACACTATACTCTAATAGAGACAACAATACCCTATCTGTAGCTTTTCTGTCCTCACGTTTATTTATATATACACACACTCACTCACATAAATCTTACTAATAAATATTTTAATATTTTATTTTTCAACTTTTAGGGTTTACAAGGTTTTTTTTTTGGCACAAAGGTTTGCAATGTATGCGAAGCGCCATTAATTTATTTCACTTGGCAATCATTAATATTTTTTTCCCTTTTAAAAAAAATCATTAATATTTTTTAAATAAATATCTTTGAAAAGATTGATTTGGTTGGAATCTCGTGTTTTTTTCTTGTCAAGATATTTTTCTGACATATAAAGAGATTAATCAATCCATACCTTAACTCGAATCCACCTAATAAAAATCGGATTTTTTTGCTTAATATATATTTATTCAGATTTGGTCGTGTACCATATTCATTAAAAAAACATCTATATTTAGTAAAATAATAATTATATATAAATTTGTTTTGAAAAAAGTAGTTATATATAAATATATTCAAGAATTATGAAAGAATTTCCTATCAAAAAAATAAATATATGCAAAACTTTTAATATTTAATTGATACTTTGCTATAAAAAAATATAATATATAATTTGCAGTGGGGTAATGGTGGAGAATTTTGTCCAGTCAAAAGAAAAAATATAAATTAAATTTGTGATAGTATTTTTCTATGATATACCCTCATTTTAACCCACCGTCCACTTTATTTTCTCAATTACTTAGCATACACACTCTACCCCTCTCCAACAAAATCCTATTTTTTTGCACATATTCTACCATATTCTACGTTCAACAATAATATATATGTATAGTAATAAAATAATTATATATAAATATATGCAAGAATTTTAATGTATAACAAATATATATTAAATAATTTTAATATATAATTAATACTTCGCTATAAATAAATATAATACTTAAATTTGTAGTGGCGTAGCAGTGGAAATTTTTGTCCAGTGAAAAGATAGTCTTTTAAAAGGGTGAAAAAATATTAATATATTTGGCTAAAGGACACTTGTATTTGGACACCTTTGTTTTTCCTACACTTATTTAACACCTTGTTATATGTCTCTACCTCTCTTTCTATCACATCATCTATATATCACATTTGTCACAATACTCTCTATTTCTATATCTTACAAGGTGTGAATAAGTGTATAAGTGTTTATCCATAATTTTTTTGGCTTAATTATACATACAAAAACTAATTTAAAAGTGAATATTTGAACAACCATAATGTTCACTGTATTTGACTTGGTAATGTCCAAAACATTGAGCCAAATACTTGTTAGGTTCAACAGTTAAATTATCAGTGGTTAGCCCCAAGATAACAATGAGTCTCAGTGTGTTTTAGTACCACTTGTACTTATATTACTCATTATTGAATGAAATTGTTTTTTTTTTGCTGTTAAATAAAATGTTCGATAGACAATATATAAGAGATATGACTCGTATATACCTAATGTTGTACATTTTTTATGAAGATCACACTAGTGCAAAACATAGATTACATGACGCCTCTTTTAAACCCATCATAGTGAAACTTGACTTGCAACTAATTACGGTGTGATATTTTCAACAAAGATGAAAATAAAAATTTTGAGATACTTATTTTAGTCTAGATACAATAATAATCCGATTACAATACCATTAACACGGTGACATTTAAGATGCTTCTGAATATATTTAACTTGCTTTATACAATGACGTTGTGATCCAGCTTTTGTTAAACTCGATCTAAAACATATGAATTAAAGAAATAAATCTTATCCCCCATATCTTTCCTCTTATAAACTCCTTCATTTCTTTTTCTTATAAATCCTCGTTGTGATCAACATCATACATCATCTTCGTTAGACCATTAAACCATCATTGAGACACTATCACCACTCTTCGTCTTACTTTTTTTCTTCTTCATGTGTAGCATTGTGATCTTTTTTCATTGATGTTGTTTCTCTACCACATGCATTCATTAAAATTGTGTTGAATAACATATGTTGTTAATGTATATTTAGTTTTCTTTGTTATTTTGTCCACATCTCTATTACATATCAGGCTGTTAGATGTTATACTTCAATGTGTTATGTTGTATTGTTTGTACACTTAATATTATTAGATAAAATTCTGTAAAAAAAACATTATTAGATAAAAATGCTACCTTGATGTTATTTTTCTAATAAAAGTAAAAGTATGCTATCGATAATGTACTGATGCAAGTTATATGCTTTGGTTTGTTGTTTATCAGAGAAAAGTTATAATTTTGAAATTACTTAGAATATAATAAAGTTTTAGCATTTAGGTTATTTGCAATGTATATATGTTATATTGCTTAAACTATCGAAGGATGTCGACAAAAAATTAGTCACGAAGGCTACATATTTATAAGTATTAATCTTTTTTGTCTGAACATGATATGGATCACTCACCAAGACTTCCTTATAAACATCCTGAAATTTGAAAAAATGATTTGCCACTAGACGTAAAATAAAAGAACAACCGTTATATTGAAAAACTCGAGCACAATTTGCCAATAGACAAAAACAATCCTATTCAATTTGAGGAGATCACTGATATACCCATTGATATTACACTAGCATTCTTATCACATTAAGGTGTGTGTGTATATATATATATTAACACTATTTTTAAATATATTATAGTGCAACTTTGATATTGTTCATGTGCTTAAGGAAAGATTGATGAAATGTGTTTGTGAATTTTGGAAGGTGTATGTGTCGATGCTTACAACATTTTTTTTAAGATCCCAAGTTGGATGAATATTTAGTCAAAAATTTGTTTACTATGCATGAAATATGGGAGAAGTTTATTCATAGCTTACAATAACCACTTGAGTGTTAAGTTAGTATTTCTCTAACTTACATTATTACTTTACTAATTATTTATATGTAATACTTTTACTTGGCCATGCTAATTAATATGGAATTGGTATTAACATTTAACAATTACAATATTTGACACATCGTTTAGAAGGTGGAAATGTGATTATTATGTCATGAAGACCATTTATGTATACCACTGTCACAAAAATTATGATTGATAAGTGGGAGGTATAGTATATAATTTTAGACCTTTTTAAAAAACTTAGAACTTTTTGGGATATATGATCCACATCAATAGTTTAATATTGGACTAATTATTTCTTAGCATAATTTCAGAAATTCAAGTAATTTCTAACAATTAAGATAGAAGATTTAGAGAGTTGCCGTAATTTTTTTGAGGATTTCTTTTTGGCACTAGTAGAAAAATATGATTTACGACAAATTTAATTCAACCTATCAAATACCTACATAACTAGATAAGTATTTGTGCACATATCATTATTTGTTTTAGAGAAAAAGATCAACGCTTGATAAAAAATTGTGGAAACTAGCTAAAAAAAAAGGTCAAGTTAAACTATAACAATAAAAAATGGTTAAAACCGTTATTAAATATACCTTCCCCTGAATCCTATTTTTTGCTAGCAAACATACACATGTTGCCACTGCCAGCCTTTCTATGACTAGGACACCCTCTACATTGTCCCCACACAATATTATATGTTTTTACTTTTACCCTTGCCCCCACCTTTTTGTCAAAATAAACAAGAAAATACAAGATTTTTTCCCACTGTCATTTTTTGTCAACTTCTTCAATTACATGATGAAGCTCGCTGAGTAAAAAGACATAAGCGGTGATCAATAAGATATATGTGTCGGCTTTGGCCTCTTTCAATTGTCACAATGTGATTCTGCATAGGTGGGTTTTTATCAAAATAAATCACGTTTAAAGTTAGTAATTAAGTGTGATTCGATTGATAGATGTTAGTATGCAAGGGTTGAAATTCGAATCTCAAATCCACCACTTCTTTACATGACGTAATTTTTGTTTTATTTTTTAATAATAACCAAGCCAATATATTATATAAATACACAGAGAATATTTATGCCTAATTGATTAACTCACATGAAGAAATAAATCAAAAGTGGAAATTTGATGTAATAATTGAGCATTATGAGACAAGTTTAAACTTTTTATAGTCCCTATGAGCAAATGGAAAGATTAACTTACCAGCAGCAACAAAGATTAACTTGAATTTAAACTAGATATATCACCTGGTAAATTAGAAGTGACATGAAGTACTATCTCATTTGATTGCTTTATTGTCTAAGATACGCATTAAATGCTATCAAGATAGTGAAGCAAACAAAAATGTTAAACATACATAGACCAAAGAACATTGTGGCAGGTAATTTGCTATCAAGATTTTTTTTAGGGATTTGCTATCAAGATATTTTTTTTTAACTTCAAAATACTATATAAGTCAACTCACATGAGCAAACAATGATTACAAATTCCCTGTTATAACAGATTGAAAACGATATCTCGATATCGAATTGCCCCTCCTCTCCCAGTACAATCTTATTTAAAGTATCTATAATATAAGAAATATAATACACTTTTTAAATCTATTAAACTACTAAGATTTATTTTTATTGAAATATAATACAGTCATTAAAATTGATTTTATACTCTGTGAAGCCATCTCGGTGCAGATTTATGCTTTGGTAAAATGTATTATGAAATGTAGTTGTATATTGTTTTTTAATCTTTGGTACACCTCATGTGCAGAAAATTCTCCCTACAAATTACACCTTGTGGGATAGATTTGCCCCCTCTAATGTTTTGGTATTCTCTTGGACCTTGGTAATTTCTTTTAAATTGTATTCCAACTATAAATAACCTTTCGAAGAGAAGGGTGTTGGGAGGTGCTAGTAGAATATGTATGAGATTGGTTAGGGATGGAAATTGTGCTTCCAGGTGATATTGCCACTTTGTTAGAAATCTTTGCGTCGTTGATTCGGAACAAAAAAGGGATGAAGGGGCTTATGTTGATTTGGCACTCAACTATTTGGCTTATTTGGAAGACAAGAAATGATAAAAAAAAAAAAAAAAACGAGTTGCATCCAATGCAGAGGAGGTTGTAGAAGAAATCAAACGAGTTTCTTGAAAGTGATTTTTGGGGAGGAGTTCGAGTTACCCTTGTTGTTTTTATGAATGGTTCTCTTTTCCTATTCTTTGCTTGGAAGAATGATTTGGTTGTGTTTGTTGCTTCTTTTTTTTTGTTCCTTTGAATTTCCTTTAGGTGGTTAGTATAATCCATGCATGTACTTGATTTCTCAGTGGCAATTTAGTCTCACTTGTACATATTTCTATCCTTTTTGATATAGATTATTTTGTTGTTAAAAAAATAAATTAAGAATAGTAGATAGTGTATTTATTTATAACATTTATAAGAAGCCAACAATATACACATCTTAATACACAGCATGTCTAATCAAATAATAAGACTTAAGTGGTTAAATGAACTCCATCAAAGATGAATGCTTCAAGAGAACTTGAGTTCAATTTTTCGGTGGAATAATTCTTGATCAGATTATACTTACCTCATGATCGAACTCTGGATTACTAGAACCATTTCTCCTAAGAACCGAAATGTTAACAAAAAAAAAAAATACACAACATGCGTGCCTTGTGATCACACCTCATCAATACTCCCAAAAATCACAATCAACAAATATTTGCCAAATCATGTTTAAATTTGATAGGGGAACTAGATGAGAAAAGACAATGATTCTCTTGCCATGCGACACCTAGTTGATTAATGAGATCAAGATCAAAGTTATCCTTTTTAATTTGGCTCCACTCATTAAGGATTGAAGCTTGTTGATAATGTTAATAAGCTTGTGAGTACTCATGAGCCTAGCTAATATAATCATCATATGTGCATTAATTTTATATGATCAAGAAATAAGCTACGTATGAGTCATATGAATCACTCCTGTGTCTCGAATCTGGGAGAAGATTAGATAGTATCTGTTATCGAAAGTGAAGGTTTTGTCTCAATAACCAAATGCTTCCTAAAGCAAGTGGTAGTCTTTGAATATACATATGAGGGGAGGGACCATATTTTTCTGGTAAAAGACAACGTTATTACAATCGGTAGCCGCAAGCTCGCAACCCAATGTTTGATCTGAGGCATGGAGAGATCAAACTCCACATGTATTCTTATAAGCTAATACTATCTCAATATATATATGGCTAAATTGCACTTCTCGCTCCTTAAGTTTTAAAATGTTGTGATTTTTGTCTCCTATTAAAAAAAATGGCAAAAGCGAAATATGCTATTTTGACCCCTAACATAAGGGATATATCATCTTTTGACCCTTTATCTTCTTTAAAAGTTGCGATTATGGCCCTGTTTTGGGACACGTGGCATCTTCTTAGCAATTTTGGGACGAAAGAGGTCAAAATTGCAATTTTTTTAATCGGAGGCCAAAATCGCAACATTTTAAAATTTAGGGGGCTAAAAGTGCAGTGTAGCGTATATATAAATTCATCTGAACGATTTATAAGAATTAATAATAATTAGGATATTTGGTAAAAAAATAATAATAATTAGGATATCTTTATTGCAAGTAATCAATACACGTACATCTAATAATTTGGAAGAAAATTATAAGAAAGGGACAAAGTTTTTTTTAAAAGCAATAATTTTTAAAAGTTGTCTTTTCTTTTTTTTTCTTTCATTCAGTCATGTCAAGTGTGGTAGTATTCATCAGCTAGTTTTAAGAATCCATATGACATTAAGATAACATAAATTATCGTATGGCTCAGTGTGGCTATAGCCACATCAAAATATTATCCAATTTTTATTTTAATGTTAATGAGTGTTTTAAGGGCATTCTTTAAGAATTTTAAATAGTAAGTTTTCATGAAAACTTGTGTTTTTTTAATTAGGAATCTTTGAAGAGTGTTCTTAGGACACTAGTTAACAAGATTTTTTTTTAGGTTAAAATGCACTTTTGGTCCCTCAAAAGTGTCCTTAGTGCATTTTAGCATTTTTTTTTTTAATATACTAGACCAAAAATCTAATTATATACTCCCTCCGGTCTCAAATACAAGAAAAGATTCATTTTTTAGGTTCATTGAGTAGTTAATGTATCTGGTCTACATTGTAAAACAGATACATTAATTATTCAATGAACCTAAAAAAAGAATATTTTTTTATATTTGAGACCGGAGGGAGTATGATATGAGGAATGATATTTTGGCAACTAATTTTAAACAACTTTTAGTGACAACATTTTTTCTCCATTCTTATTGGACAATAATAATAGAGAGAGAAAAAGGAAGAGAGAATAAAAGCGTACAATGAGAGTATGAGAGAGAGTTGTCACAAAAGTTGTTTAAAAGTGGTTGTTCAAATATATGAGAAATGATATTTGTACAACCACTTTGTCATAACTTTTTGACAACTTTCACTCATGATTTTCTTGTTCTCTCTCCTCCTTTTTCTCTCTACATTGTTTTTGACCAATAAAAAGAGAGAAAAACATGGTTGTCATTAAATAGATGTACAAATATCATTGCTTTAATAATATATATATATATATATATATAGTATTATAAATCAAATATATAATTTATAGTTTCTTTCATAATTTAGCCACACTAAACTACCATGTCTTGGTCCGCCCCTGAGCATGAGTACTGCTATGCTCTTGCGTATATGTTCTGTAAAATAGTTTGTGTTCACGTATGTAAACATTTACATGCGTGAACAGTTTGCAATTTAATTTAAATGGTTAATTATACCAACAGATGAATTTTTCAGAAAACCCGTGTTTAATTCACGAGTAGAACAATTCTTGGTAAAACTTTGTTTACCTCTCAGTCGAACACTCCTTTCCTCTAGGTACCAGAGAGGATTAAAAACAAAAATTTATACTCTTAGCAAACGGGAGTTTTTACAATTGGCCAAATTTTTGCTAGCTCACATTAGTTGTAATTTAGATACGATTCTAAAGGGCGTTGGACTGTTGGTAGTCAAAAGGTATATTACATTGTCAATTCTCATCTCGGTTGATAGTTCTCTTTAATTATATCAATCACTTAATAGCAAACTAATCCTTTAATTATATTACTTATTGTCAAACTAGTCATTGAATTACATGACTTTCCATCAAACTAGACTTTACATGTTAATAGAATGACCAAATTATCCGACATCATTCAAAAACAAAGATTGGCACAAAGTGAGAAAAATAAGATAGTGAAATTATGAGCTCAATAATTATAATTGAAGGCAATTTTGAAAAAACAATCCACATTATTGACAACTTTATTTTTTTGAATCAAATTAACTAGTACCTTTCTTGATACTCCTAGGTAAATAAATCCTATAGAGCGACAGAGCGAGCATATTGTGCAGTTTAGGTAGTAAACAAAAACATCATACGAATTGAAATTGCATTTATGGTTTCACTTAAACGAAAAGATAAAGAAAAATAGGCATACACAAGACATGCATTGAGAAAATCTCCCAGAATACAATGTAAATATCAAAGGAATTCACAAGGGTTCATGTACAATAGGCTTTGCAGCACTATGGTCACATGAATTCATTTTATTTGGTGATGGAAAAGCAGCAAAGATGAATGAATGGAGAAATAATGCATGCCCCTTATGAACTGTAAAATATGATAAGCCTATAAATTATATATGGAGCAAAATCAAAACGAGGGAGTGTCATATATGAACGATTCTACATTATAAAAGAATTTTATAAAAATGTTGCTTCCCCAAAAACTCATGAAAAATAGAAATATATTAGACAAATTACTATGCCTTGATAATTATAAAATGATATGACAAAACTTATAAACATTACAACCAGCTGAAAAATAGCATAATACTTTAAGCTTTGATCTCAACACTTCATATTTCTCCTTTAAAGAACCTTCTATCATTATGTTTGTAATTTGACATTCTAAGTTGCAATGCTCCAAGACCCAAGCAAATTTTCTATTGGCATAATATAATCCACCTTGATGTATTTTGATTTTCTTAATTCATCAATGATGGACCTAGTTTTTTGCTATAACAATAGCCAACTTTTTGCTTATCCATAAACTCTAAGCCATTAGACGAGTTCCCATTTTGGTGGACCAGAAATGGTAAGTTTTCCCTTCAAAAATAGGATATTCTTCTCACCCTTTTACTTTCTTGCCAATCTTCACTCACTCATAAACTCTTTAAGATCAATAGCTCAGAGTTTTTGATAGTTGATACCATGTAACAACAAACTTTAAAGAAATACTTGGGGGAGTTGGAGGTTATGAAATGTGCTATGGGAAAAGTTTATAGTCACAGCTTGCAAGTAGATTCAAAGACGCACACCTAATTGGAAGTCAAACTCATTATTTTAGAAAAATGGATGGGAAATAAAATACAATCCATTAGTTGTTAGAAGTTAACTTAATGGTTGAATTTTTTTTAATGGCAAATGAACACATAAATGTTAACGAAGTTAGGGTTTTCCAATCCATTACAAAATGAGACTGATAATTGCTAAATTTACATATTTTGTACTTTCTTAAGCACTTATCAACTTAAATGGATAGAAACCACTTGATTATTTTTCCCCATTATTGTATATATTTAGTAATTAGGTTTAAGATAGGAGAATGGTAATTTTTACGTCTTTACATGCTTTCTTAGGTAAATAAAAGATAAAAACATCAAGAAGAAAGCGACAAAGGTCAATTGAGCAAAGATCTAACCCTAGGAGCAGGAGATGAATTAGCTGAGTGAATGTAATGGCCACTAGGCACATTAGAAACCAAGACTTTGGATGGAATAACAAAGAACAAAACCAGTAGAAGTACACAACTATCGCTAGCTAGCACTATCAGTGCATCTCGCTATGCAAGCCAACAAGGTGGTAAGCGAAATAAGAATAGAAAGCTGGAAGGAAAAATAGGGAAAATTTGCTAAGCGACGTTTAATTCTCTTAGTTTATTAAGGTGGCATTGAAAGACAATTTTCTTTGCTGGAAAAGACTTAACCATGAAGAAAACACAATTTACTAAACGAGCATCAATTTTGCACTTACCTAGCGTCTATAAATAGCAACAACAACTGCCATTTTAAGAATCATTCCAAAAAATTTAAGTCTCAACACTATTTTTTCGAGAATTTCAACTTCATATGATTTCATTTGACTTACCAATTCTTTTATTATGGTCTCAAAATCTTTCATTTTTATTAATTCAAACTCACGTCGTATAGGACTTACCTTGTCACATCCTTGAAGCCCCTCCTCTAACCCCACACACCTTTAGCACTTGTAACTACCATTATTCTTGGAAAGATATTGGTTGATATTGCTTGTTGTAGAAAGAATAATTCCTTTTAATATTTTCATTTATTTTCCCTCGACTCATTTTCTTTAGTCTGCATTGAGAGTTAAGTGTCCATGCGAATAGTAAATCCTCGTCTACAATGTCCCATAAATATTCTTGAGAGCAAATTAATGTCTTGGTTTAAAGCTCCAAAAATCATTGTTTTTAGCAATAAAAGTAGGGATAGCCGTAGATGATGGTTAAATAGTATTAGCCATGTCTTAGAAAAATTTAAAAATGCTCGACGTAGGATATGGAAAAGAGTTTGGTTTGGAAATAAGCGAATTAATTTTTATGTCTAATGCATGATCGAACATAGCTTTGATGGCATTGTTAGTAGTTGAGTGCTAAGATCTCTAAACTATCCTTAAGAAAACTATAGAAACTATGAGAAACCAAGGTTCTAAGCTGAAAAGAACAAGAGAATAAAAACTATCTAAGAGAAATAAAATAACTTTTTCATTCTATTTTGTTTTTTGTTTCGCAATGTGTGTCAAAGGAAGATTTAACTGCTCTAAAAAATCATTTTGTTAAATCAATTAAACGGGGAACTGATCTAAAAGATAGTGATTGTGAGTTATCTTCTTATCACAAGCAAAGACTTGATTGGGTATTTTTGGCATTGTGAGGTGCTTAAAGAGCAATCTTTGTGTCAAATATACTACATATATAAACGAAAAGACTAAAGACCCAACTATAGAAAGAAGTAAAAGAAAATACAAGTCAATACAATTTACTTCTAAATTAAATATCTAAATTATTCATTTGAGTCTAAGTTTTTGCTCTATCATTGAGGTAGTAATTTTTCTTGGATCGTATAGAAGACTTTAGTTGATAGTTTGTCGTAGAAAGTAGTGTGAAACTTTGGATCAAGGAGAAGATTGTATTGCTCTCCAATTGACTGCTTACAAGTATGTATTATCATTTAATAAGTAAGAGTAATTTGAAAACTTATTATTGGATTCTTAAAGTGTAGAAATGGGTATAATACTTTAACAAAATGCTTTTTTAATGGAAAAATAGGGTAGCAGATCCGAAGAAGGTGGTGGAGGAGATAAAAGTGTTGTTGTGGCTCAATGTTCAACTTATCGAGCCATCCAATTAAATTTCTTAACGTTGCATGATAGAAACCGACTATCAACCCTAAAATTCTTTCTAAAAAATTTGAAACATCTAAATTCAGTTACATGGTGGACTACTTTGGCTTCTTCAAGAAAAAAAAATCCAATTACATCATTTACGTTATTATGCTACAAGGGCATATATGAAAGCTGATAACAAAAAAAAAAAGATATATGAAAGCTCACACAAAATTTCTCTTTAATTCAGCATAATAGATGCAGGTGTAATGCAATTAGTTGTGCTGCATGTACATCTGTTTGATTTCATACAATTACAAACAAAATAGTCACCAATATTTTTGATATAAAAGTAAAAAAATAAAACCATAAGATAAATCCATGAGAACATTAAAGCTTCTTCACATCCTCAAATGATGAGTTTTCACCATTGCCCTTTTCCTTTTGTGTATCTGAACCTTTAGCAGCTTTTGCCATTCCCCTTCTCTGTTTAAGGCCACACGCGTTGCACAACGACTGCACCAACATGTTTCATGTTAACTATATATAATCCATGAGAACATTTAAAACTTTTTTATAATGCACAAATCGAAATGAAATTGTTGAATTTAAGTTGATAGTAAATGAAACAGTCGCGAATAAGTTCAGAAGAAAAGAGACTAACTAATTACCTTAGGGCCCATAGGACCACTCCTCCAAAGGGGAGTCTTGGTTGTTTCACAATGTGAACAAACTCGTCTAGTGGTTGTAGCAGCTGGAATGGTGTTAAATACTCTAGCCTTTGGATATGTGGTGGTAGCAGTTGTTTTTTTCATTCTCATCCTTGGAATGGAACAATAATACCCTATCTATTTATTTTCAGTTCTCACGTTTATTTTTATATATATACAGTCACGCACATGAATCTTACAAATGATTTTTTTTTCAGCTTTTAGGGTTTCCCGCCTAACTTATTTTAATTTTTATCATCATCAATCTGGACAATTACTTCACTAGACAATTACAGTATTAACATTTTTTAAAGAAAATATCTCCAAAAAGATATGGTCGGAATGCCATTTTTTTTCTTCTAAATATTTTGCTGACAAAAAAAGAGATTAATCAATCTATACCTTCAGTTTTTTTTTTATTATTAAATCCATACCTTGATTTGAACCCTCGTATTAAGAAACCAAAAACAAAAAAACCATCGTATTAAATATTGACTTGTTTTTGCAATAACCATTATTTTATTTTTTTAACAGCCAATATTATTAAAACAAACAATTCCATGAGCAAGGAAATTGCTGTTGAACAGGACGGTACAAATTCCCAGCGCCAAAGCATAGGAACATAACAAGCAGAAATAAAAACCTCCCTAACAGCCGAATTGTTTAAAGCATGAGTCAACAGGAGGAAAAAACAACTGCTTCTAAAACTTTAGCCTATAGCATACCATTACATGGACATCTACTAACAAGACCAAAAAACAGCTGAAGCCTCTACCTGAAAAAACCACACCAACAGTAAGGACCCTCTCCAAGCTATCTAAGAAGACACTCGTGGGGATTCCAACACCATTCATAAAACAAGCTCGGACCAATCTTAAGCCTATGCAAGCTCCAAGACCAAGATAGAACTTTTATATTCTCCACCACCTCCTCAACGTCGAACGTCCCATTATTGAAAATAATTTCATTCCTCGCCTTCCAAATCTCCCACAAAGTCGCATGCCAAATTAACCAAAAACCTTGTCGGAGTTTTTTAGTGGACACCTCTTTCGACCAACATTCCAAATGCACCAAAAGATTATTGGGAACAATAAAATTACAATTAAGCCAACACATTAACTTTTTCCAAACCCTTTGAACCTCTTCACAATGCAAGAATAGATGCACCTCTGTTTCATCCCTCCCTCCGCACACAACACGACTTCTCGAACTACTTTCTTCCAAAACCCCTCTAGCCGCCCAGTTCATTCTAGTTGGAATCCGGTTAATAAGAGTTGCCCAACAAAAGCCAACACTTTCGTCGGTGCCTGGAACTTCCAAAGATAACCAAACACAACCTTCTCAATACCATTCAATTCCCCATCCGCCAACCACAAACCCTCCAACAATTTGTAACAAGAGTTAACCGTAAAAACACAATCCTCCCCCGGGCGCCACCTCCACACATCCGACCCCCCTCCTAACCTCACCCCTTCCAACAAACCCAACAAATTTTAAAGAGTAACTCTTTCCCATTCAAAAAGAGTTCTCCTCCAAGTAAACTCCCAATCCCTTCCTTCACCACTTGTAATCCTCAATTCACCCACCATAACATTTTTATTAGTTGATAATGCATATAGTCTCGGATAAAGATTACAAAGAACCTCTTCGGAATGCCATCTATCCTTCCAAAAACTTGTATTCATCCCATCTCCCACCTTGTGCACAACCTCCGTAACCAACCAACCATCCCCTCCACCACCCTCCAACTTCATCAAATCCTTCCACCAATTTGAGGCAACACTAGACCGGATCCCTCCACTCGAAACCTCCAAGGCCGCAACACCATCCCCATACTTATCTTGAAGCACATTTTTCCATAGAGATCCATTTTTCGTAAGAAGCCTCCATCTCCATTTCGCTAGTAAGCTAATATTAACTAGCCTAATATCCCTCACTCATAAACCCCCTTTTAACCTTGGTTGACAAACTTTCGACCACTTCACCCAACAAAGCCTCCTCCTCCCCCCCATCACCCCTCCCCAAAGAAAATTTCTTTGGAGTGACACAATCAACTTCACCACTTTAGCCGGCATTTTCATCAAAGAGAGGTAGAAAATAGGAATAGAATTAAGCACCAAGTTTAGAAGAACAATGCGTCCTCCCAAACTAATATACCTATTTCCCCAAGAGAAAAGCCTTCGCCTCAAATGATCCACCAAAGGTTCCCAAGTCTCCACTCTTCTAGGATTATCCCCTACCAGAAGACCCAAATACATAAAAGGCACCGAACCTTGTCTACAATTCAAAAAGGAGCAAGCTCTTTCCATAAAATCCGGAGGCACATTAACACCAATTAAACAACTCTTATGAAAGTTCACTTTAAGGCCCGAGACCAACTCAAATCCCCTCAAAATCGCCTTCAAGGTCCATAAGTTCTCCACACTAGCTTTGCCAATACAAAGAGTATCATCCGCATATTGAAGATGCGAAAGTGTTACCCCTCCCCTTTTGACTTCAAACCCTTTAAATATATTACGGTCCACCGCATTCCGCATCAACCCGCTAAAACCTTCCGCCACAAGAAGAAAAAGAAATGGAGCTAAAGGATCACCTTGTTTCAAACCCCCGTTGAATACTAATCTCCTTCATTGGACTCCCATTAACTAGAATAGACATATTACCACCAAAAACACAAGCCTTCATCCAAACCCTCCATTTTTCGCAAAAACCACACCTTTTCAACATATATTCCAAAAAAAAACCAATCTACCGAATCATAGACTTTTTCAAAATCCACTTTAAGAATTAAACACTCCTTCTTCATTCACAATCAATACTCCTTCCACCAAATGTCTCCCCTTTAAAAACGCCGATCGAGAAGCGAAAATAATAGGATTCATCACCTTGGATAAACGTGTCGCTAGCACCTTAGAAAGCAATTTATAGAGACTTCCCAAAAGAGATTGGCCTAAAATCCTTCACACAAGACGGATTCTTTACCTTTGAAATTAACGCCACAAAATACGACAACAAACCTCTCGGTAAAGCCCCATTACCGTGATATTAATCAAAAAAGATCCTAATTTCATTTTTCTCAAGGTACCAAAAGTGCTTGAAAAAAGAAAATTTAAAGCCATCCGGACCCGGACTTTTATCACCATCACTATCCTTTACTACTTACCTTCTCTATCTCTTCAATCAAAAAAGGGGCAATCAAAGAACTATTCCCAACATCGTTAATTGATTCAAAATTAACCTCTCCAAAGTCGGCCTAACTCCTTTGCCCCCCTCCACATGCCTCTTAAAATAACCCACCACCCCTTTTCTAACATCACCGGGAGTTTGAAACCACTCCCCATCCACTTTTAGAGCCTTGATAGAATTCTGGGAGGTTCTAGCTTTAATACACCTATGGAAATACTTAGAGTTAGTATCCCCTTCCTCCAACCATTTAGACCTCGACCTTTGAGCAATCAAATATTCCTTACTCTTAGCTAATTTCCAAAACTCCACAAAAAACCGTTTTCTATTAGCCACCTCTTCAACCGAGAGCAAACCCCTCTCACTCCTCGTATCCAAATCCTCTATATGTTCCTTCAATTTCACCAATCTCGCCTCCACATTCCCATATTCACATCTATTCCACTCCTTAAGAGTAGTTTTCAAACCTTTCAACTTTGATTTCAACACAAATCACATCCATCCTCTAACCTCACTACTACCCCACTCCTCATCCACCACTTTCTTCAAATTACTATTAAGAAGCCAAAAATTATTAAACCGGAAAGGTTTTGGTCCCCAATCATCAGACTCCACCTTTAGCACCACCAGACAATGATCCGATATATCTCTAGGAAGAGCCCAAAACACGACATTGCCCCACAAGTCCCTCCAATCCTCCGAAATAAGAGCTCTATCAATTCTACTCATCGTAACACCATTAGCATGGTACCATGTAAACTTTCTCCCCAAAAGATTAACATCCTCACATTCCACCACTTCTACAAAGTTATTAAATAAATACATCTCTAACCTTTGTTCGGACGTGATCCCGACGTTGATACCTTTACGCTCCTCCCTTGCGCAAACCGAATTAAAGTCCCCAATCAAACACCACACCCCTTCCCCCCACGCATGCCTCACCAAACCAATACTCTCCCACATAGCCTTCTTTGACAACAAATCACATTTCGAATAAATATTCAAAATAAAACATCTTTTATTATGAATCCCCCAATCCACACACACCCCCACAAAACCATTGCCAACAAAAGAATATATAAGCTTCGACACCAATTTCCTCCAAATAGATAAAATACCACCACTATTACATATTGAGGGAAGAAACGCACAATCACAATCATCATCACCCCATAAACTATAACAAAGCTTATCTGTAATCACCTCTAACTTAGTTTCTTAAATAGCTAAAAAATCAACTCGTTGTTCCCTCACAAGCTACCTCACCCGCTTGCGCTTTACCAAACCCCCCAAGCCTCTAACATTAAAGGAGAGCACAATCATTGATCACCTACACTTCTCTCCCTCACCACCTTGTTTGCCTCATCCACTTCTTCCATATTCACAAGTCTCTTAACCACTTCCCCATCAATAACATTGAAAGTGATACCCGCCTCTTTCCCTAAATTTAATAATCTAGTCGCATCTACTTCCTTACACCTAGCATCCGCCCTATCCGGTAAAGGAGTATCCGGTACCGTCGTTCCTAATTCCTCCATGAGAAAATTCAAACCTGAAACCGGTGTAAGCGGACAAATCGGAAGCACCACCTCTAAAATACCTCCACTTTCACTATCCACCTCTTCCAAGCTAGCATTCACTTTATCTTTTCTTTTTTTTTTTCCCTCCTCTATCCTTCCTACCTCTCCCTTCATTCAACTTTTCATTCAACTGAACAAGTTTCGGCATGCATACAATTGGGGGGCATTTTTTAGACTTTCTCCCAGTTTTGCTCATAGCACCCCTGCCTCCCATAGTAATAGATTCTTCAGATTCAGTAAAATCTGAAAGTCTTAGGCCCAACTGACCAGGCCCATTGGAAAATCCAGGCGGGTCCCCCAGCTTTCCTAACAAACCACACACTCCCTCCACTCTCCCACTCCCACGCGCTGCTTGACTCCCCACGCGCGGCAGCACTTTCTGTCCCCTCTCTGCACACTCTGAAAACCTCCCTTCTCTCCCCTCTGTACTGTCCCCACCTGTCCCCATCAACAATTCAAATTCAACCCCTCCTTCCACTTGTCTCAACCCTATAGGCTCTTGAGAAATTAAAGCCTCCAATTGTGATCTAGCTTCATGTACCCCTACCATCTACCAATCACCTTCTCCCATGTTAACCCCCAAGTCAACCAAAGCTTCAGGTTGCACAGACTAGGTCCCTTCCTCAACTTCTTCTTCCACCTCCTGGTCATCTGAGCCTGCAACAGTATCCTCGTCGGAAAATTGGTCTGAACCGCCATTCTCCTCCTGCCACCGACTGCCGCCGTGGTTTTCCGGTAGGTTTTTTTCCTCCGAAAATTCCAGCTCCTCTAATCCTTTCTCCGCATTCCCAGTAGTTTCTTCCACCACCCAGATATTATAACTTGCACCCATAACGTCCACCCTAACCCAATCATCAATAAATCCCCATCTATAAGTAGAGATGAGAATTCTAGCAACATCAAAACGTTTTCTTTCCGCCATATCCACATCAAAATCCAGGAACTCTCCTATTCTTCCACCAATCTTCTTAAAAACAGATTCCTCCCAAATGTGCAGAGGAACACCATACAACTTTAACCAAGTTCTTCTTTGTTTACCAGTAAGGTGTGGCAGCAATTTTTTAATGTTCAAAAAGTGATTCGACCACCATTTCTTTTTCTCCTCTCTTGCTCTTTCTATCACCCCTTCTTTTTCACTGTGTAACAACAACATTCCATCTCCCATAGCAAACCCTTTGGTCTCCCTCCATCCCTCCATAAACAATCAAGTTTGAATACGACTTACCCCTGTTGGATGATGCAAGTGGGCCACAAAACCTTTGCTCAAGAACTGCATCATATCCTCAGAAGGAGGCACCACCATCGCCGAAATCGGAGCCACCGACGTCAGTACCATCTGTTTTTGCTATTGACCCCCCTCTTTAGACAACACCTCCTTAAACGATGTGCCCTGTGTCACCTTCGCTGCCATGGAACTTTCTCCTCGAAACAAAACCTTCGTCGGAACCCTAACCTCTTCCTCTCTCCCAAACCGAGCAAGGTTCACCCTCAACAACTCCTCTCCACACCACACCATACCTCATGCATCCTCCCCTCCAACTCCTCTGCATCACCAACCTCTCTAAACTTCACAAAAGCAAATCTTTTACCCCTTTTATCAAGTTTCTTAGGATAAACACCTCTCCAACATTATCAAACCTTGCAAAAATCTGCCATAAGTCCCCCATATTAAAGGAATCTGGAAAATTTGAGACAAAAAAAGAGGTGGTTGTCATGTCCAACTTGTGGAGATAACCACGGTGGTGCTGGATGGGCAGAAGCCTGCCTTTCCCTCTCTCAGTTTGAATCACCCTAGTTGCCCCACTTTTCCCTTTTCCCCCCTCACTTTCTCTCTCCTCATTTCCTTGTCATGTTTGCAATAATCATTATTGACATTATCTCCTAATAATTTGGTCCAAATATCATTTTTTTTTCTTTTCAAGATATTTTCTGACATAAAAAGAGATTGATCAATCCGTACCTTTAAAAAAAATTGTAATAAATTCATACCTTAAGTTGAACCCTCGTATTAAATGTTGGATTTTTCTTTTTGTTGTTTAATCTATTATTTATTACCAATTTATTTAGAGTACCGTATTGAGCATTGAACAATAGAGTAAATTACACTTCTCTCCTCTCCTCTAAGAGAAGCTTGAATTACACGCTCCTCCCCTCTTATGTTATAATATACTCTTCTCCCATGAAGTAAAAAGCTAAAATAAATTATACTCACTTCCCTTAAGAATTATTTATGTACTACATTTTAATCCGTTTTAATATTTTTATAATATCTACAAATTTTGATCCACCATTCAAAAAATATTTCATTTCTTTTTAACTTCAAAATCAATGAAAAAAACAATTTTATTTTTTTATTAACTTGATGATTTTGAATGTAAAATCATTTTTATTACCCATAATTGGTTTTACTAATTTTAAAAAATTAATTTATTTTGAATTGTAGTATATTTTATAATAATTTTTGAAATTATATTTTAATGATATTATCAAAAATAAAACAAACAAAAATGATTCAAATTTTGATTATAATAAAATTGGTCTGCACTCTTTTTCACTTGCATGTGTGAATTATATTTTTGTTGCTATACTATTAAAAATAAAATATAAAATAAAAATTAAGGGACGGAGGTGTAGATTTTGACATAAGAAGGATGGTAATGAAATTTAAGCATCTCTCAAGGAAGGGAAGAGTAATTTACTCTAAACAATTCATCATTGGAATCTTAGATAGCATAGAAAAGATGTTGCTCATAGTTATGTTGATATTTCTCAAACTCATGCTCTTCAACAAAGTTTGCTTGAAGCTTATTTTTGTTGTAACAATTTTTCCCATTGTGTGCAAATTTGTTGCAGTTTCGACATTGTGGCTTTCTCTTATACCGATAAACTTTCTCCACATGATTTGTCACTTTTCAAATGCCGCATGGATCTTGATCATGTCTTGAGAATTTCCTTTGTTTCTAGAATTTACTCCACCGGTTTTATTTCCTTTGTTCATTTATGGTGAGACCGTAATTTGAGCTTCGACTAAAAGAAATTTTCAATTGTGTCATTGTCATGCCTAGTCGATCTTTGCTCATAAACTGCTAGAGATTCAATTAGTTTTGTCATAGGCAAAGTAGTTAGGTCTTTGGTTTGCTTAATTGTAGTCACGATGACATCATACTTACGAGGAATTGAAATTAGAATTTTCTCAAATATAATTTTGTCTTGACTATCATCTCCATAGGATCTCATTGACTTGCCAATTCTTTTATTTTATATAGTAGTCTTTTACGGTCTTTGAATCTTTCATTTTTATTAATTCAATCTCACATCTTAGAGTTTGAAGTTTAATGCAAGTACGTTGTTATATTCTTGAAACTTCTCCTCTATGTATTCCACACATCTTTGAAACTTGTAGATTCCATTATTCTTAGAAATATTTTATTTGATAATGTTTGGTACAGAAAGAATAATACCTTTGAATCTTTCTATTTAGTTTCCTTCAACTCTTTTTTGTTTTGTGAGCTGCATTGAGAGTTTAAGTGTCCATGAGAATAGTAAATCCTTCATCTACAATATCTCATGAGAGCAAATAAATATCCTCCTTTTAAAGCTCCAAAAATCATAGTTTCCTCAATAAAAATAGGGATAGTCATAGAGGATGGTTGGATAGTATTAGCCATGTCTTAGAGATTTAGAAATGATGTAGGATACAAGGATAGTTTGGAATTGAAAATATGTGGATAAATTTTCTGCGCTCAATAAAGTATGATCGAGCATAGCTATGATGTCACGGTTAGTCGTTAAAGTAGTAATGTTAGTCTAGAGTATAGTTCGATAGTATAGAAATTAATAGTCTGTAGTAGAAACTAGTGGTAGACTTTGGAACAAGGAGTAGATTGTATTGCTCTCAAATTGACCACTTACTAGGCACTTGTGCAAAGCCAAAAACTGAACAGCAAACACGAAAACACGAGATTTATTTTATCTTATCCCTTGATACATCAAACATAAGATTTAAGCAGGACATGATATATCATATTCTGTCTTCCTATCATTGTATTCAAACAGAATGAAACCCTTTTTTTAACAGAATGAAACCTTAAACTTAGTTACATCATTTTTCTTTAAATTATCACGCTACAAAGGAATTTAATTTTGCTATATTTTTACCGCAAGATTCCCTTTTATTCCCGAAGCGTAGAATATCTCTGGTTGTACTGCATGTGCATCTGCTTGATTTTACAACTCACTATAACAAACAAAATAGTCACCCACTTATTTTTGATTTAAAAGTAAAAACATAAAACAAAATGTCAAAACGTATGAACCCCTCACTGTAAAATCTCTACAGGAGAGAATCCATAAATTGCCCATCTAATTAAGAGTGAATAAAACCATAAGATAAATCCAGGAGAACATTAAAACATCTTCACATCCTCAGATGATGAGCTTTCGCCATTGCCCTTTTCCTTATGAGTATCAAGACCCTTATCAGCTTTTGCCTCTTCCCTTCTTCGTCGGAGAACACATGCATTGCACAAAGACTGCACCAACATATTTCTTGTTAACTATATATATAACTAGATATTCAAATTATTAATCAATGTATAAGTATGGAATAACACTTCTGCATGAACCAAAAGTGAAATTTGATAGTAAATAAGTTGGGGGAGAAGAAAGATGAACTAATTACCTTGGAACCCGTAGGATCACTCGTGTTTGTATCGCAATCGAAACAAACCCTAGTTGTGTTTTTACTAGGAGGAGAGCTGCACCAAATATTGCTTACTCTCATTCTTGGATATATTGGTTTGAAACTTGGGTATTCGTATTCGGTAGTAGTTTTTATTTTCTTTTTGGCAGCACTAGCAGCTGTTTTCTTCTTTTTGGCAGCCCTAGCAGCAGTTTTCTTCTTCTTTGTTTTGGCTGGAATTGGATCATCGTTACGTACTCTCATTCTTGGTAATATATGTTTGTAAATTGAACTCACCATTTTTTCATCAACCAATACCCTATCTGTTGTTTTTCAGTCCTCACGTTCATTTATATATACACCCACTGACGTGAATATCACACATGAGTTTTTATTTTTTTTACTTTTAGGGTTTACCTAAATCATTTGAATTTCATCATCAATCCAAGCAACGTATGCGAAACGCCGTGAATTTATTTCACTAGAATATTATTAGCATTTTCTTATTAAAATATCTCCTAAGAGATCTGGTCGGCATATCACCTTTTATTTCTTTTCAAGATATTTTGCTGACATAAAAAGAGATTAATCAATTCATACCTTAAATGTTTTTTTTTAATTAGTCCATACCTTAAGTTGAATTATTTGCTCTACAAAAAAAATTGGATGTTGAATCAAATATTGGATTTTTTTTTTTTTTGAAATAACAATTAATAACATTTTTTAAGAAATTTTCTCTAAAAGGATTCGGTAGGAATATCTTTTTTTTTATAATATATTTTACATGTTTTTTTTAAGAAGCTAAACTAACCCCCTCAAATTAGCACCAGAGATAATCGAACCTGAGACCTTGAGGAGAAGCACACTCCCAGGTTCCAAGCCAATGTCACTAGGCCAACCCAAGTGGGTTAATATATTTTACATGTTACTGGCCTAAAAAGAGATTAACCAACCCATACTTTGAGATTGGGGTTCGAACTCCGAACACCTCATTTATTCACCTTAAAAATATGAATTTCTAGCCACTAGGTTACTTTACCAAAAAAAGAATATATACAACGTAAATTATACCATCTTTTTCCGTGAGAGATGTTTAAATTACACTTTTTTGGTGGTGGTCGGAGCTCGAACCCTGGACCTTGCAT
>Ga0315914_1002028_pt1 | contig 30968 bp, 18 predicted proteins | sample MpolenodulesMG_FD_203920 | JGI IMG/M metagenome (GOLD analysis project Ga0315914, IMG submission 203920) | Medicago polymorpha root nodule microbial communities from Los Angeles, California, United States - elongated nodules | ecosystem: Host-associated > Plants > Roots > Nodule | place: USA...
TATATATATAGGGTTTTGCTAAAAGACACCTTTATAAAAGGTGTCTTCTAGCAAAACCCATATATATATAAGTCCTCCCCTTAATCTCATCTGAGTGGATTTTGGATGTGTTGTGTATATCACAATTGCTCCAATATAATGTACTAAGATAAATCTTGAAAGAATATTAGGAAAATATATTTGATATGAAACTCCATCCATCATTAATTGTGTTGAGCCAACTTATTTACGACCCAGTAGGTTGATTATCAATTGATGAATTAGTTTTTTCAATATTAGGGGGAGATAATAAGCTGAAAATGTGAACTCGAAGTTTAAATAAATTATTTTAAAGGAAATATTATTGTCTCGTCTTGATCCTCAAGATATAACTCATTTGCAAAGGTAAATAAATCAAATATCAGCTTCTAATGCTCCAAATGAAATAGATGTCTATGTCGGATAATCTAATACTACAAATGAGTTTCAATCGTGCACGAGGCATGATAGATCAATCAGTTCCAAATATAAAAAAAATCCTTCAATAAGAAGAGGAGCTTAAAGGAAAGATAACCCAAATAAGGATACAGAAACTCTAAAAGAGTTTTATGACATAATTGATTTTTTCGGTTACAGAAGAATTGATCAGGTACCTGAAACTTATGAAATATTAATAAATTATGTCATGAATGAAAATCTCAATGGAATGAGATGGAACCAAAGTAAAGTCAACGTCGACGTGTTTTTGGATATAATATAGCGCTACATGTGATCGGTGATAATGAGGATCATAAATTCAAGCCTATTATAAAGATTATAGAAAAAGAAAATATCTACAGATGGAAAGAGACAATTCCAGTTAAATCAAACTCGCTTTGTAAAGCTGAATTTTATGGACCTGTAGTCCGCACACTCGAAGATGTGAAGTTAATTATATATGTATGATTTTTCGCGCGAAAAGAGAATTAGAATGGTAATATATATATATATATATATATATATATATATATATATATAGAGAGAGAGAGAGAGAGAGAGAGAGAGAGAGAGAGAGTGTTTGATATGTTCACCTGAAGTGAATAGGTAAATGTCTACCATTTATTTTTAAGAGACGTATATTCTTTAAAGACATATTCACATGAAGTGAATTCAAGAACTTTTCCATACTTGATTAAGTTAAGTTGCACATGAAAGGCTCAAATTATATGAAAGATGTGTTACAATTTATTTATATGACTCACTTGATAGTGATATATAAAACTCTCTGAAGGATTTAATTTGCGTAATACATAGTATCAAAATTATTGAAAAGATGACATCATTTGTCCATTTTTATGATAATGGTATAAAATAGGCTTAATAGCAGTTTTCACCCCCTAACTTTCACGAAGTTGCGATTTTGGACCCCTTAGAAAAAAAACTACAAAATCGCCCCCTATGTTTTCCAACTGTAGTAGTTTTGGCCCCCCAAGGCCAAAAAAATAACATGTGACACCTCACTTAGGGTGCCACATCAGCGTAGACCGAGTCAAAATTGTCCTTGTGGACCAAAACTGCCACAAGTGCAAAACTTAGGGGGCGGTTTTGTAGTTTTTTTTTCTTAGGGTGCCAAAATCGCAACTTTGGAAAAGTTAGGGAGCTAAAACTGCTATTAAGCCTATAAAATATTATTAGAAATCCGGAAGAGATTCTAAAATTTGTTATTATATAAATGTTGATATGGACAAATCTAATTGATTATGTACTAGAATGATTATGATGTCACTTGATGTGAGTAAAGATCATACCCTCAAGAAAATTACGAACAACTTGGATTGGTAAAGTGAGGATACTAATGTATTTTGCTTATTATATATATCGTGGTATTTTAGTTTTGTCAATACAAATATTGCAGCAAAGTCAAGCACAAAATTTGTACCTTAGAGAAAGAACAATATTACCCAACCATTTGAAATTGCTAACACCACATCAAGAAAATGGAGAATGCTCTTTATTAAAGATTGTGATTTTATACATACAAGAAACTTGTGGTTTTCTAATTTCAAAAGGAGGTTCATTCAACAACTCAATGTGAAGATATCTCAAGAGCCACTAACTTGGAGAAGAGTATGGAGATAGATCATTACTTTCTACAGAGTCGTCGCCAAGTAAAGATTTTGAGCAACTAGTATAAAAAATTACTTAAACTTATTTGTTGTCTTTATGAGGGGAAGAAAAAATGTGTATTACACTCTTTTTCCCGTAACCATGCTTTTATCCCACTGGGTTTTCCTGGTAAGGTTTTTAACGAGGCAAATTATGACACAAAAGGATGTTGTACTCTTTTTCCTTCACTAGGATTTTTTTCCCTATTGGGTTTTGTCTAGTAAGGTTTTAATGAGGCATATCCTGATGGACATCCTTAGTCTTCCACCTTCCTATAATTCTCATAAGTGAATGAATGGTTAATGCTCCTTAATTACTTTGATCATTCACTTGCTCATGTCGTATTCTATAAATAGGACCTACATTTTCATGTAAAGGACACACTTGTGAAGAGAATAATAGAAAACTTTCATTTTCCTCTTCTTATTATTCTTCTTCTTTGTTCTTGTACTTTTAGTTTATTTTATAATACAAACATATATTTAGTGTTTAGTTTAGATAAACGATTTCTAGCACTCAAATGTGAGTTCCCAATGCTATGAAGTTGTTTGGTTTTTTTTTTTGTTTTTGAAATTAATTCTATTTTTGAGAATCGAGTTTTGTCAACTGCATGTTCAACAATAATACATCGTTCAAATATTGCCCTTTACTTTAATCATTATTTACTTTTACTTGAATTCTTTAAGAGTCAATGCATATATATAACTCCATTTTAGTCATAATATATATTCAAAATCAACTTTAATTCAAACAATGTATATAAATAAAAGTTACTTTTACTTAACTATATCCAAACATAATCACTTTACATTAAAGGAAAATCGCAATATAAACCACGCAACAGAAATTAAAATTTTGTTTTTTCCTTCTTAAGCTCATTACAAATTTGACATAAATCACTGATAGTATTGTTACCTCTTGAAGTGCAGAAACGATTTCGATCACAAGCAAAGCAAAGCACGGTTGTCTCTACTCGTCCACACAAAAAGATCTTCTTTGGTTCCTGATGTCAGCCAAGTGATCAGAGCTTCAGAGAGAACTAGGGTTTACGAGAGAACTAGGGTTTACGGTTAGGGTTTTGTAAAAGTGGTAACCGAATCATGCACAAGTGAGTTCTATTTATAGATTTATTTGTGCGCACCATATCCTATGATGTACCGCGTTCCACTTAAACGCATCATAACTTACGATGTACTACATTTAATAATTTAACTAATAAATTATATTTATTAAATTAATTACGAATAAGTTCCATTTATATTTAATTTATAAATAAGTCTTAATATTTATTTATCTTCTCTCATCTATATGTCCTATGTGTGTGACCCTATATGTTTCTGTCACGTTAGTAATAATATTATATCATATATTAATATTATAAATAACGATAATCATCTAGCAATATGTCGATGTCACGAAAGTTATGAGAATGTCATGTAATTTGACAAAACATTTACGCGATAACAATCATATGTATAATTACCCCTTTGTCCTTATATCTATAGCTTTGGGCTACAATTGGACTTGGACCTTGACCCAGAGTGGGACCTTGGTCTCTTCTGGAACATTTAGTAAATTATTTGTTAGCTAATTTTTTCTTCATCGTTTAAGTTTGAATTCAGAACCTCAACATACATTAGCTCAAGTATATGAAACTCAAATACTTCAAACACGAAAACATATTGATGTATGTATCAGATGCCAATATTCCACGGATATGCATCCAAAAAGTATTAAAATTATGTTTTAAAATTTTTAGGAAATATTTTTTGGATACTTCACATAAACACATATTTTTAAGATACTATTTTTTGGACACTTCACATATGCACATATATTTTTAAGTATCCTAGAAAAGTTGAAGGGTAAATCTAAACGTGAGATAATGTTGTGAAAATTTAGTTGAGATATATATGATTCAATTTGAAAGTTTGATGATTAAAATTGTCTTTCAATGAAATAGACCTAAAATTATGTTTTTAGAGGAAGGAGATAATTAGAGAAAGAAGTGTCAATTTAGTCAACATTAGACAAAACTTATTTTAAGTTCTTTTAATGATACTTTTGTTGATTTTCTAACTTAGGAATGAAAATAGATTATAAATTATACGAATTCACCTTAAAATATGAACTTTAGCAAATAGGTTACTTGAAGGCAAAAAAAAGTAATCAACACCTATTTTTGTATAGTATTTTACATACAAATAAGTTTTATTATAATTCTCTAAAAAAAAAGTTTTAGCATCAAAATTTCATTAACATATCTTAGTTTTTTTTGAATATGTGTGTCTGTATATTGGTATCGTATCGCACCCGCACTATATATCGAGCCTTAGATATTTAAATCAGTTGAGTCATACTATAAGTTTATTTCCTAAAAATATGATTAAACTAGAAAAATTCTAGTTTCTACTTTAGTTTTAATTTTAGATACAACGATAACACAAACAGATTATTTTGACGACAAATACAAAAGATTTGAAACCTCTCATGTTCGGATCCATATCTATTCACACCATGATTACCATAAAAAGGAAAAGAAAAGAAAAGAAAATATGGTGCAAATTCTTCCATTTTCTGTTAAGCTTTGAAAATGTCAAGTCTTATAACTCACCTTCTAGATTTTATTGACCAAAACGAAGCAACTTTAGATGCTTACATCACCTATTTTTACCCTGTTATTAACTGTTAACTATTAATAGCAGTGTCAATCAACAACTAAACTGACTAATTTTGCAAAACAAATACACTAAGCAATCAATCCAATTTACTATCTTACCCAACAATATTTGAATGAGATAATACAATTATCTCTTGGCTTAACCAAAAATTTTAAGTTCAAATCTAGTCTTAAAAATTCAAACGGTATTAAATCTCATTTAAATTTATCATCTATTATGATTCTACTTAATTTGAGAGAATATTTTCAGCAATTTTTGTTTATATGCTATTCAATTTACCCAAAAAATTCTAATTACTTAATTTCATTTGTGGACAAATAATTTTATGGTTAGAAATTTATCCATAAAATAAATAAGCAAAAAATAAGGACTCAACGTCGACTCAATATATAAAACGTGATATCCTTATCAACTATCATGTACTTACCCAGACAAAAAAAACTAATTACTATTCTATTAGCTAATTTCTTTTAGGGATATTTTAATTATTTTTGGTAATAATAGTGCACTACTTATAGCTAAATAACCACCACCTTCCTTAAAAATAAAATAATAACCACCACCTTAACAAACACTCACCTAAAAAATTCTTCAAAAGAAATATTCATAGTATAGAAGTTAAACAAAAAAGAAAAGAAAAAAACACTTTTTTATTCAGCATAAAAAGAAAAGAAAAAGAACTTAATAAGAAAAAAAATTCAACATTTTCTGAATCTCTTTGTTGTGTTCACTTCAATCTTCTTCTCCACTCCAAAAATCAAAATCCCCAAATTCTCAATAAACCCTAGTTTCACCTAACCCATGACCCAAACAAAATTTTCCTAGCTCCGAGGTTGTTCCTGTCGGTGTTTTTCTTGAAAATTGATGATTCTGCTTTGTGGGGTTGTTGTGAAAATCGAAAAGTTTAAAACTTTGCATTGAAATCGAAGTGGGTTTTGGTTTTTTTGATTGATTATGCATAGATCTGGAGCTACGATGGCATGGAACGTGTTCAAGTTCTGCACAGCTTTACGAGGACTTGGTTCGATTATGATTTTGTTGGTTCTTGGTGTTGTTGGTGTTACTTATTATGCTGTTGTTATTACCAATTATGTTCCTTCTTTGTATAATGGAGGGTTTGATTCTCTTATTGCTGTCTTCGTTTTGATCTTGTTTCATGCTTTGGTAAGTTTGAAAATCCTTTTTTTTTTTTTTTGTTAATTATGCTTTTAATTTTATTTGAATTTGTTAGTGTTTTGATTTGTGAATGTTTTTGATTTGTTTGAGGATGTTTAGGATATGATGTTTGTTAATTCATTAGAATTTAGCTTGTTGACTTAGGGATCATGATGATTATGATTTATACTATAGGGTCTATTTGATGGGTTATAGTGTGTGTGATGCTTCGGAGACGATGCTGAAAAGTGTGAATTTTGTTTGAAACAATTGAAGAATGACGGTTGTTTTCTGGAAGTTTTTAGTAGTTGGGAATCTATTTGATTTGAGCTTTTGCTGTCAGATTTTGAATGCGTCATAGAATTAAGAGGTTAGGTATTTTAGTTGATGGTGGTTATTCGAAAAGTGAGAAGTAGCTGTCAAGGTTTTAAATTGCATTCGCGTTGCTGTCTTGTCATAAAGCTTATTCGAAAAACGACAAGTTGTTGTCAGGGTTTTAAATTGTAGTTGTATCGCAGATGTGTTACGATGCTTGACTTTGTGGAAATTACGATCAAGCATGGATGATGTTGTCGCGATCTTGGTAACAAAATATGGTTGCTCTCTTGGAAGTTTTCATTAGTTGGGATTTTATTTCATTTTTGTGGCGTAAAATAATGAGGAGTTAGATATCTAAATTGATGGTGGTTATTCAAAAAGTGAGGAGTAGTTGTCATGTCAGGCTTTTAAATTGCATTGATGTTGTTGTCGTGTCGTGATGCTTATTCGAAAAAGAACAATTAGTTATCAGGGTTTTAAAGTGTAGTTATGTCGCAGTTATGTCACAATGCTTGATTTTGCTGAAATTGTGATTAAGCATGGATGATGTTGTCGCGATCATGGTGGCAAAATAATGGTTGTTCTCTTCTAAAGTTTTCATTAGTTGGGATCTCTTTTTATTTTATCTTTTTCTTTCAGATTCTGAGTGGGATGTAGAATAATGAATTGTTAGGCATCTTAATTGACAGTGGTTGTTCGAAAAGTAACTAGTAGTCTTCAAGGTTTTAAGTTGCATTTGTGTCGTGATGTTTATTCGAAAAATGAGGTGTTAAATATCTACATTGATGATGCTTATTTGAAAAATGACAAGTATCTGTGAACGTTTTAAATTGCATTCGTCCGCGATGCTTATTCCAAAAATGAAAAGTAGTCATCAAGGTTTTAAATTGCATTTGTGTCGCGATGCTTTTTGGAAAAATGACAAGTAGTCATCAAAGGCTTGAAGTTGCATTTGTGTTGTGTGATGTAATGTGTTCGTGTTGTAATGCTTATTCGAAAAATGACAAGTAGTCGTCATGGTTTAAAATTGCATGTGTCGTGTTTGTGTCACAATGCTTGATATTGCAGAAATTGCGATCAAACGTGGATGATGCAGTTACGATGCAGTCATGGTGGAGACATAAAAAACCGTGACATCTGGACACAATCACGATCACAGACTGTTTTTTAAACCTTTGTAGTTGTTTAAAAATCTGAGTTACATGTTTCTTCAATATATTTTTCCCACAAGTGTTTCTTCTGAAGTTTATCCACACAAGCTCATACAGATGTTCAACTTTTGTTAAACTTATTTAATTAGTTTGATTGACTAATAAAGTGTCGTTTATCTTGTACGTGAATTGAATGATGTGCTGATTTGGAATTTTCCTCTTCATTATGCAGTTGGTTATGCTATTGTGGAGTTATTTTTCCGTAGTTTTTATTGACCCTGGAAGTGTACCTCCGAACTGGAGGCCTACAATTGATGAGGAGAGAGGAGAGGAAGACCCATTAGTTGGATCAGAGTTCAGTAATGTGCAGTGTGATCCATCCAATCAACGGATCCGGTATTGTAGGAAGTGCAACCAGCTCAAGCCGCCTCGATGCCATCATTGTTCAGTTTGTGAGTTTTTTCGCACAGAAAAGTTTCCGTTTTTTGTAGTGTCACATTTAGAACTAGAACTTGATTTTATTCCTTTTCGGTTTGATATCAGGTGGGCGATGTGTGCTGAAGATGGACCACCATTGTGTGTGGGTAGTTAACTGTGTTGGGGCTCTAAATTACAAGTATTTCCTTCTTTTCTTGGTATGAACACTCAACTAGAGTTACTTATTTGTTATCCAGTTATTACTTTTATGAATGATATTATAATTATTTCTGACTTGCAATGGCTGTATTTAACGTCTCCGACTTCCCGAGACATTAAAGTAAAACCAACAACACCAAGAACCAATATCAGTATTACTATAACAATGATTTTCTAAATTTCTTGTTTTATTTATGGTGGCAATAAAAAAATTACTTGGTTAACATGATCTGATTAAATGATATTGCAGTTTTATACTTTCCTTGAGACGTCTCTAGTGACTGCATCGTTACTGCCTCATTTCATAGCATTCTTTAGTGATGGAGAAATCCCTGGAACACCTAGCTCTCTTGCTACAACTTTTCTTGCTTTTGGTAGGATCTCTAACACTACGTTCTAGATTTTGATTCCATCTGTGAGTTTATGTAACAATGTTGGATTACCTGCAGTTTTGAACCTCGCTTTCGCATTGAGTGTGATGGGATTTCTGATTATGCACATATCGTTGGTGGCTGCTAATACGACCACTATTGAGGTAAAATTTTCCCAATGAACTTTTTTGTATTACTTGGGATAGTAGACCCCCTACACCTTAGCCAACTTTCACATGAAGAAACTGTTTTGCTCCTTGTTGAATGACAGTATTTAGGTCCTGTTTGGATAAACAACTTAAATAAGCGCTTATACCACAAGTGCTTATCATATAAGTACATATGTATAAGTTAATTTTATACAAGCTATAAGCTCTCTCAAACAGTTTTTATATAAGCTGTAAGTTGCTTTCCTAAGCTCTCTTGGAGAGCTTATGTAAGTGAGCTGAAAAGAGATTATGGACATTTCATTAGCTGTTTCTATAAGCTTTCTCAAACAGTCTCACAAATTCTTAGATGATTTTAAATTGTTAAGCTCAAATAAGTCCATCCAAACAGTCCCTTAGTTGAGTTTAAATTGGTGAAATATTTTTGATGCCTGAACTGTATCCTCTGTTACTGAGGTAAATGCTTTGTGTGAAAGTGTGTTGCAAAATGATTACTGTATTTTTCAATATAATACTTTCATATGCTTTTCCATGTTGTATGGAGTTTTTGCTTATGTGAAGTGGATACTGATCAATGGTTTGCTCTTTGTTGTGCGCAGGCATATGAGAAGAAAACCACTCCAAAATGGCCTTATGATCTTGGTCGTCGGAAAAATTTTGAACAGGTCTGTGCTTGTTGTATTATGTTAATAGTGTTTTATGTCACTTTATTTTTATATGTTCTGTAATCTGTATGGTTGATTTTCATGCCAACTTCATAAAAAATATTTGATAAATGGTGTAAATATCAGTCAAATAAACTCATTTTGTGTCAACAATCTAGGCACTAATGACTAAGGGGATTGGATGTTCAATTAAGTTTTTTGATGAGTAACTTAAATATGCATTGTGGGAAACAAAACTCGGACTCTCTCTCTCTGTGAACTGTATATATATCCCTTGTCCTATTGCTTTTTATTAGATTTCTTAAATTGTAGATATTTGATCTTTCATAGAGTTTGAGTGTGATTCTTTAGCTCAACTTGTGCTCAATTCTATTTTCCATTGAATGAAAGTTTGTTACAAAATCTTAGAGGAATGATTTCTTTTATAGCAATCCTAAGCTAACTAGGTCCTGTCAGCTGTCAAAACTGTTATGAATTTAGTTTTGGACAGTTACAAGGTAGTTACAGTTAGATTCTACAGTTTTCTAAATGTTATGAATTCGAGTTGGTTGAGCTAACTCTAATTCTATCCTCTGTCACTTTCCAAGATGTCATAATTTGTAGATTATCTATCCTAAATAATCCAAGTAGAAAATACTTGCTGAAATGTCCAGTGTATGTTAAGGAAGTTTCTAGCTATGAAGCACAGACACAAACACCAAACGAGACACTGACACCAAGATGTTGACAGTGACACAAGTACTTATATAATGAAGTAACCGAATGACATGTGTCTGTGTCAGCTTAGGCTCCAGTGTCTAATACATCATCTTGCAATTTTATTTGTGGAAAGACAATGGCTTGTCTACCTACTAACATGGACTAGTTTTTAGTTTTTACACAATTTTGCCACCCTCGTTTTCCCCATGTGCTAGTTAAAATATGGCCAGTGTAAACTTGTGCTGTATTGCAAACATAATTTCGTTCAGATTGAGGCCAGACTCTTTCTGCAGATGTGATCTGTATAATTTTTTTTTGACTCGATGTCTCTTTATGTTAGGAAGAGAACTAGATATTATTGACATATTAATTTTTGATATATGGATTGAATAACAACCATTTTTTTATGTTTCCGTGGAAAAAAGTAGGAATATTTTGACTCTAGTCTTGTTGCAATTTAAGTATAGACACTTCAAAATGTTTGTTGCATCCTGTATATTCTTGTATGTTATACCCATATCCTAAATATATAAAGCACAAACATTTTGTATATTCTTATTAATAATTAATGTTTTTGAAATAATTGGTTCATAATAGAGATCATTTTAATCCTTACATTATGATTTATGTTGCTTCTTTGATATCAGGTTTTTGGGATGGACAAGAAATACTGGTTCATTCCTGCTTACTCAGAAGAAGATATTCGAAGGATGCCAGCTCTACAAGGTCTCGAGTATCCATCAAAACCCGACTTTGATTCCCAATAGCTGAAAAACCATAAGGGCATATTTGGTTTAGGTTTAATGTTTTCATTTCCTACTTTCACTTTTAATTCCAAAACTGTTCCCGGTTTTCACTCTGTTTCAGGTTTCAAACATTTGTATCGAAAACATGTTTTTCGTTTCATGTACAAATCTTTAAAAACAGGAAACAGAATTAACATTGGGACAGTTTTAAAATAAAAGTGAAAACAAAAAAAAATTGAAATCCGAAACTGTTTTCTCAAACCAAACAGAAGTGTACACATCATGTAACAAAAGGCATATAGACTCTGAAACCCTTTACTTTCTCACTCTTACAAATCCGGCTTGTAAGTAATTCTGGGCTCCAAGCAATTCATCTGCACAAACCTAGTATGATATTTTTTATAATGCTACTTAGAGGTACATGTGTTAAGTTGAAATGGAGGGAGCAATGAGAGGGGGAAGTGTGAGGTTATGGTTTGAGAGGCTAATGTTTAAGTTTCCTTATAATGTGAGAATTTGTTCCCAAAGCATTGCAATTCTCTTGCTTCATTTTCTTCTATTCAATTCTTAAGAAACTAGTAGCATTCTAGTACTTGTATAATATATTCTCAAATTGTAGATTATTAGTAGTCTATGAATTTAATTAATGCCAATGAGTTGTTAGTCAATGAATTCATACATTTCTATTGAATTAGTCCCCTTTATTCTTTATTTTTTATGATAGACTGTCCACTGAATCTTTTTCCACACCATCTTCAACCTTGGGAAGAGACCAGGTCATCCATGGGTGTTACACGTTCACAACTCAATTATTTTTCAAAAATAAATGAATCATACCCACATAATTATACCTTTGGAAAATAAAATACTAGAGAGAATTGAAGGGGGAATGGGATACTTTGAAATCACTTTGCGCGTAGTTAAAAAAAAAAGAAAAATCCATTCAAACTCAGTTTCCAGGTTCTATAAAGAGAAACAAGAATAAGGTAATAGATATGTCAACGACAAGGAAGAGTTTTAGGGTTTTGTGACCGAGCAAATACGGTGATAGACTTCAATGTAAACGCCTGCAAGATCTAATTACTCGCTTTGAAGTCAAGTTCCTACAATCAATTTTCATACGCTGCTGAGGATAGTACTTCATCAACTTCCAGTGACAGAAAGTTAGTCGACGATCACAAGTTGACTAAGCAAGGGAACAATTGGATCGACAATTTTGACTCTTGGGTCGGGTGACAGAGGCAATCAAGCGGAGTAGTTATTGTGAAATAATTATGGTATGAACAGGGAGTCTATTAGAGTAGTTGCAACATGGGGTGGGGGGTCATAATGTATATTCACTTAAAGAGATATGTATACGCGGTTGATGTCAAATTTGTCAAGTTCTTCAAATCCTATATGGTCGAAGGCTTGGCATATATGAGTTTCGTTAAAAGTTTCTTGTGTAGTTTGGAGATTATTTCAAAGTAGACTTGCGACAACGATAACTTATTTCAAAGAGGAGTAATGGATCAAAGTTTTATTCAGTGTGTGTGAGAGTGCGAAAGTGAAGAATCGGTATTACACTTGTTTTTCAAGTTTCCTTTGTTTTCAGGTGTGTGGTTTGGTATGTGGCAATGGTTTAGGATATTGACAGCATTTCAAAAGGAATGGCATCTTCACCCCGAACAATTTGGTATGTGTTATTGTGTGTTAGCGTGATCTGGTTTGTGCGCGTTTGGTGTATATGGAAAGCAATGAATGATAAATGTTTCCACAATAAAGAAATTATCATAGAAAATGGTGGAGGAAGTGAAGGCGTTGTCTTGGAATTGGTTGCGATTTAAATCAAAGAATTTAGATTACAATTTGTCGCAATGGTGTGTGAAATTGAGGGCATGTAATTGAAATCTCAGCACCATTAGGTTTAGTGGTGTTATGTATAAGTGATCCTGCTTTAGAGTTTTTGCATTCTTAGAGGGTTCTTTTTAGTTTTTGGTTAGTTGCAGATTAGGGGTGGAGGCTTATAATGTATATTCACTTAAAGAGATGTATAAGCGGTTGATAAATAAACACATACCATGACATAATAAAACATGATTTTTTTAACGAAATAATAATAATAAACACATGATAAAGATCATTATTTCCATAACATTCTTATTATTTAGTTTTCTTATAGATTGAGAAAACTATGCAGCAGCTTGCATGGAGCTTGACTGGTAGTTTAAAATAGAAGAAAATCTCCATGAAAGAATATCATGAACTGAAAAGTCACCTCCAGTGGCAGCTGAGAATCCAATCCTTACCCACTCTGGAAGAACATCCTTCACATTCACAACATCACTGAGTGTATAAATACCATCTTCAGTAAATAAAGTAACACTTAACACATTAGTAGAAGCATCAAATTTTATCAGAACAATACCCTCTCCACCATCCCTGAAAACCCATGGCTTAGTTTTTGTAGACCTAACACAGTTTACATCGATTCCGATATGTGGATCTCTTGGATCCCAACCAGAATTATAATATGTGTCAAACTCAACAGCAACAGTTTGAAGTGATCTGTTGTAATATTTATCATTAAAAAGCCCTAAAAATCCTCTACCTTTTTGAGGTTGAGTATCTACTGGTGCAAGAAAGAAAGTAAAACCGTCTGCAACATTGCCAGTGTCAGGTGCAGTTATGATAAAGTTGAAAGACGTATCAAAGTGTGCAATTTCTCCTGTTTTGCTATCCCAAATGTGGATAGGTTCAGAGTACAGTGCTCTACCAACTGAGCTACTTTTTGCCTTGTTGAGTTGTAACTTGTTTGATGAGCTAATATAAGCATCACCTTGGAAGATCAGATCGTTTTGATCTTGGGAAAAATCTAACTTGGCAAAGGAAGTGAATTCTGTTGAGTTCACCTTGTTGAGTGACAAGATGAAGAAGAATGTTAAGAAAATATGAGAGAATGAGATTTGGAATATGTTGGAGGAAGCCATGGTTTATATTTAGTTATAATAATTCAATTGTGATATATGTATATATAGTTGGAGGAAGCCATGATTTGAACGTGTATATACAGTGTTCTGTGGCTAATATATCAAAGTGTCAGTGGCTCGGTGCTATATATCGTTTGAGAGGAATGTATTGAGCGATCTCTTTCTTTTTTTGGTTACGTAGTCTGGTGGCTAGAGTTCACACATTTAATATGTGAAAAAGTGGGGTCTGCATATAATATGCAATATCCTTACCAACTGAACTAAAAATGAGAATGGTATAAGAATTTTTTTTATGAAATATGAGTTATACTTGTACATAACATTTGCTTAGATATTTTTCCAAACCCAAACACAAAAATTCAAATATTTATCTTATCCATTGTAGATATTTTTCTGGATGTCCAACATGCTTATACCTAATTGACATCCCTACCTACAGATTCATTTTAATGTGGTTTAATGCAGTCAGTGAGTCTTCAAACCACGACCACTATATATTACTTCATAGTACTATTTTTTTTTCTTCTCCTTCCATCACAGCTAAGTGATGTGAGTCATTTCATATATTTAGTAATGCCAATAATTCATGAGTATTTTTGAGTACCACATGAAGCTAATTAACCAAGAATGACCATAGCATCCAGGTATTATTGTTTGAAGTGTTATTTCATATTTATAATTGCCAACTAATAGACGCATGCATTACACGGGTAGTGCAATGTGATTTTCTTTCTATTCAATATTTTTATATTTTTTATTGTAACAACATCTTCTGTAATGACAACCACTTATTTTGAAATACAATTTCAATACTATTTTGGAGAGGGTACAAATCATTCATGATATAATTAAAACGCTTCTCAATCTCAAATACACACATATAGTCACTCATATGATCTTTCACGTCTTTAATAAATGTTCTACGAATAATACAATGAATTTCTTCAATTAAACCCTTGTGTTCAACTATAGTCCGAAATTCACATTTTTCGTCGCCTTTAACATTCACAATTTTTTCAATAAATGGTTTTATGAATTTTACCATATGATCAATAGGCTTTGGCTTTAGAGCCCGAGTTGGCGTTGGAACTGGACAACATGATGGATTATCAATATGGAGCACCTTTCCTTTTAGGAAAAAATGGATTTGTTTGTGATGTTTGAATATCGGGAAATTGGGAATCAACAATCTTCTACAAAGATTAAACTCGACTAGTCAAAACATCATTTGGTGTAGGTTTCACCTTTTTTTTGGCGCTCTTGGTTTCTACCTTTTTTGGAGGTGGAGTCAACAAAGTCATTTTTAGAAATGCTAGCTGACACATAACCTCCTTACTATGTAGTTTCATTTTGTAAGAGAATTTTTTGAGACGTTCCTGAATTTCATTTCACACATCCATGTCAGAAAAAACAATCTTCACCCTCTTCTTTACTGATAGATAACCTTTTCCAGTGGGGTTTTATCTCACCCAATTGAATATGCTTCTTGGCATGGGTCTTCATAGCAAGAATACATGCACAAGGTAACTCATAAGATGTTATGATCACACAACCACACTTTTTCTTAACCATGCAAGTTTTCTTGGAGCGTTTTGCTTCCTCAAAAGTAAAGCTCAAGCCAACTGTAGAAACATTACCCTCCAACTCAGAGTACAAAAAGTTGTATTTGTATCTATGTTATAAGACAATACAACTCCTCCCTATATCTATGTGAACTGCCCCTCCAACATATTGTGTATTGCCCCCGAACATGTAGGCAAATCTCTCACACTATTACTCTTTGGTGGCAACTTCATTGTTCTTCATTTTTAGGCTGCTACAATTAACAAATATAATTTTAGTATGTATATTGTATTCATAGGTACATGTGTATGTCTATTTGTATGTGTGTTCTGTGTATGGGATACCTACTTCAGTCAAACCTTGGTCATTTATATATAGTTCAAGCCATATCTTGGCATTAATTTTTCAGACACATGGACAACTAGTTTAATGTAATGTTAGATTGAACTATAACAGTCGAGGCCTAATTTGGTTTTTACATGACGATAAATCTGCACTAAATATTGTTGATATTGTGGGGAAAAGCAGAGAGTTGGAGAATGAGATTGCAAGAGGGTGAGTGACCAATGATCTGAGAGAGTCAGGAACAGTTAATATGATTAATATAAGAAGCATCAATAAAAAGCTGAAAACAATTTAAATATGTGGCCACCCTTGGAAAGGGATGAGCTACCCATTGACATGTCTTCTTATAAATTTGTTACTAGAGTTGTTAAAACATAAAGAGAAGAAATGTCTACAATCAGAAACTATGGTACCAAACTCAGACATGCTTCTTGATGCTCTGTAAGAATTTGTTTCCATGCAAGAGTAAAACACATCTAACTCCACTTGTCATTCTATCAAATCAAACTACAACTTCCTAATTGGTTGCTTCTTCTCTTTTCTCCAATTATATGCCCTTGTATCTTTTGGCACATACAATATACACAATCAAGTCAATAGCAATTAGAAATGCTGTCAAGAAGAAAAACCTATCTAAATGACCATCATTTAGATTAGGTGAAACCCAACCATGTTGTCCTTGACCACTTGATGTAATTTTATTTACCACAGTCAAGAAAAAGTTACCAACATAACAACCAAGTGCAGATGAAAACATAGACAACCCCATTCCCAAGCTTTCCAAGCCATCTGGTGTTTGTGACGTGAAAAAGTTCATCTGTGCTACATACACAAAAGCTTCTGCTATTCCTAAAAGCATATATTGTGGTATCAACCAAAAAATACTCAAAGAACTCGTCTCTTTACCATCATTGCTGGCAAAACTTAATCTTCTCTGCTCTACAAAACCAGCAACAATCAATGTTATTATTGTAATGCCGAGCCCGATGCCGATACTTTGTAGCTCAGTAGGAAGTTTTGGAGATCTTTTCATCACTTTAATGTATAATGGAATAATAAGAACGTCGAGTAATATGATAAATGTTGATGTGCTTATGATATCAAATGCTGTCATGCTTGAAGGAGGGATCTGAAACTTGAAAAATGTTCTGTCCATTGTAGAACCTTGCTCAACAAATAGAGAAAGCAATTGTATGAAAACACTAGAGGAGAAGATTGTGCAAAACCATATTGGTAACACTCTCAAAATATATGTCACCGCTTCGCTTTGTGTTAGACTGTTAAAATTCCATTTGTATGATTTTTGGCCTTTACCTAGTAACATCTCAGTCGCCTCATCAGAAACAATACCAGCTCTATCAAAAAACCTGCATGTCACCGAAACAAAATGAATAAAGAAAATTTGGAGACTATTTAAAGAATATTTTTTTATAAGGTGCTTTCCTCGTGTTTGTCCTTTAACTAAGACTTGACAACTTGCAACAGATTATATGGCTAAGAAGAATGGAATGACTTCTATTTCTCACTCTTTCTTGTCATATCAAATCAACTCTATAAATATAGGGATTTCACAATTACAAATAACAAAATTGTTATATAACAGTGAACTCGGGATATCACATTTTCATCCAAAATCATAGAGCTTTGGGAATATGGGTTACCTCACCTTTGTTATATAACAGTGAACTTATTCATGGTCAATGTAGGATTACATTCACACTTGAATACCAACAAAACTCCCCCTTAAGTGTGAATATCATATCACCATACTTGATCAAAACACTAGGATTCCACTAACGCTCTCGCACCAAGTTGAACCAAGGCTATGATACCCACTTGTTTCGGAGTTCGGGGGATCACAAAAGCAACAATGGGCTAAATGATCAAAATCACCAAAAGACCTGGACATCAAATCTCCACCCAAAATCAAGGCCTCGGGAATATAAAGCAATTTTTGAACTAAGCAATGCTATACTTCTTGAACTTTTCAATATGCTAGTAGTGTTAGCTCACATCAAAGCTTTTTTGAAATTGGTTTACTATTACGGTTAATAGCTTGTATGAGGACTTGTCCTTATAGTTTTCTTGAACTTTTGTTTTCCTGTATTTGAATTTGAGTATCTCTTGTACTTGTTTTTTTTTTTTTTTTTTCGTAGAGAAAAAGTTTAGGCGGGATGGGGTCCTGGGGGCTCATCAGGACTAGGGAAAGCCTCAATGCTCAAATAGCATTGACAAAGAGATACATATTACTCGCCAATGAAGTTCTCACAATGGCATCTGGGTTTGAATCCAGATCCTTGTGAGATCTGAGTTGAATCCATAGAAACTAGACAAATCTACATTGGCCCCTTGTACTTGTTTTAATTTAATATTTTGATTATAAAATAATGTGAGAAAAATACAAATCACTTCTATTTGTTCTGAAGAGACGTACCTGAGGCCATTTGCGTGGTGTATTCTTCTAACACGAGTATCATCCCCTTGAATACCATCGTGGTAGAGATCTTCCCCAATTGATTGTATTTGAAATTTCATTTTCTTCAAAAAGGGTACAATCAGTTGCGAAAACTTAGAGAAAGGGTTTCCAAAAGTCTTATAGTGTCTGTATCTAAGAGTTCCACTTAACAAAACAAGAAATGAAACACCTGCACAACTTGTACATATCCAGAATCCAAGCACCCAGTGTCCTGTAGTCTCTATGTAAGCCAATATAGTCTCAGCAACCAATGATCCCAAGTTCAATGCCACATAAAAGTAGCCATAAATTGAGGCCTTGGATCTTTGTTCTTTAGGTTCTTCCTCATCAAATTGATCAGCACCAAGTGTTGGTAATGCAGGGTCAGAAACTCCACTTCCTAGAGCTATTAGATATATTGATAGGTAAAAAAGTGGAAACTGATTTTGTGTATCTGATTCACATAACTCTCCTATTTGTTCACAACGATGTGGTTTGAGTAAAAAGAAGTGAGTTGACAAAGATAATGCCACCAACCCCTACATAAAATGAAAGCAAAGGAAAATAGAACTTTAGGATAGATATCATTTTAGATCAATCTAGCAACATCATGAAATTAAAGTGTGAGTGGTTGGTCCTACATCAACTAGGAATGGACTAAATGACAAAATTACAAGAGAGGTGACCCATATACTCAATATCTTAAGAGTTTGGATAGAGATGTGGTATCAAAGGTCTCCTAATTGTCCTAATCATTAGTGTGTTATAATTCTTTCTGGTGCTCGCTAAAACTCTGCAACAAGTGGTATGATAGTCTTGATTCGGTTTGATGGGTAGCAAAAGAGGATAAAGTGATGTAGGAGACTCGGGATTGGGAGGGAGAGGGTTGACATTCAAGTGTGAGTGGTTAGTCTCACAGTCACACCCCGTATATTCAATACCTTGAAATTTTGGTGAAAATGTGGTGTACAGGTCTCTTAGGAGTCCTAATGATTAACCCATTGTTGCTCTCGGTGTTCTCCCTAAATACCAAACACAACAACACCAAGAAGGTATCATTCATTAACATAGTCTGCCTAATTTATTGATCCTATTAGGTTTGCAATGAATTTTATAACAAAGGATAGGAAACTTGGAGTAGTGGAGTACTAATCAGGAGGTGGAGAGTTCAAAACTTGGAAACTAACATAATCCACTGACATTTTCTTATCTAAGAAAAAGTTATTATTACTAAGAGTCACTTGTCATATTTTAATTAGATAACAGGAAAAACAACAACTAAAGCATTGAGCCAATGGCATAAGATTTGTCCTAAAGAATAATCTAAAAAAGCTATTTTGAACTCTTATCTAAACTTGTGATGCACTCTTTGGTAGGAATGGGGTAACAACTCCTAAACTTCTGTTAACGAGAGAGAGAAAAGCAGAAACATATTGATAATATAATTGCATTTGTTAATATAGCTGTGTGAATATTGAGTTCTCATGACCATGTTGATTACTTACTATGATGAACACAAGTTGGAATATAATGCAAGTGAGGTATCTTCCTAGATATGAGTCACTGAGAAAAGCTCCAATTAAAGAGAAGAAATAGGTAGTTCCCATCCATATGCTAAAAGTGTTTGCTGCCTCAACATTAGTCTGTTTCAATACTAACTTGCAGAAAATAACCAAATTTGCCTCCACTCCTGCGAAAGCCACTGCAACCAGTCCTTGGTTCACTGTCACAATTTACAATTCTATATATAATTAGTAATAATAAAAATATACATATAGATATAGGTATTGTTCGGATAAACAGTTTTATATAAGTGCTTACGGATGAGTTATTTCTATAACAAAAGATAACATAAAGTCAAATTATTTTCATATAAGCTACAAACTGTTTTCTTAAGTTATTCTAGAAAGTTTGGCTCTGTTTTGTAAAAAAGAGCGGATAAATTATCAGCTAACTTATAGCGAATAGTTGATAACTTATAGCGATTAAGCTAGCTGATTGAATTTGTAGTATTTTATAAAGCTAGCAGTTGAACTAGCTTATAAATAAGAAATTATATTTGATTTTTTCAATTAAGATTACAAGGATAAAATTGAGAGAAAAAAGAAAGTTACAAGCTTTAAGTTATATAAGCTACTTAAATTAGGGCCCGTTTGGATTGACTTATTTTTTAGCTTATACAAAACAGCTTATGCAAATAAGTAAGCTTTTATGGATCACTCATAAGTTTGTCAAGGTAGCTTATGAACAAACAACTACAATTTTCGTCAATGAGAACTTATGAATTAACATAAAAGCTTATTTATTTGCACAACCTATTATTCATAAGCTCAAAATTGTGTTTTGCAAAACAAAGTCTTTATATAAATAGGCTGAAAACGTCTAATGTCGTAGCTCAATTGGCAAAAATGTCGAAATTGTTAGGCCAGACGTTGTGACAAGAGTTCAAACCTCCTACTCCTCCACTTGCGTGTGAGAGTTTTAATTTCATCTATCTACCGAAACAAAAGATATATAATAAGTAAGTCTGCGTAACAGACTGGTAATCTCATAAATGCTCAAATAAGTCAATCCAAACAGACTCGTAAACGAAAAAACATTGATAAATCATAAATACAAAGAAGGGTGCGTGGATATATACCTAACAACAATGTGGCACTTCTCCATCTACCTGAACTATTTTTCAAAGCTGGATTTCCATAAAAATCAACTGACCCATCTTTTGTACATGAATTGATACTCCCCTCTTCTTCAACAACCTTACAAATCAATTCAAAAAAGTAATTAATAAAATAACAAAAAGTGCATATTTTTTGCAGAACCCGCATTAATTAGGGTATTCTCACAAAGCTTATGGTGAATCGAATTGGAGATGCATTACCTGAGACGTTAAATCTTGTTCGTTTCCATCCATTGTTGTCAACAATGCACGGGAGAGAGGTTTATGAGAGAAGTTAGGTTTTACATATACACGGTCAGTGTAAACAATATAGCTTTTTCTCTCTCTTTGTTTTGAAAGGATAGAGGAAGACGCCCTAAAACTACTGGTTCGGATGTTGGTTTGGTATGTGGGAAGAAAATCGATTATTTTTTTATTGTTTTCAACTAAATAATATACTAGGGGTGGAAAAAAAAATTCCATTTCCCTAGCTACCCTCAGATAAGATCACTCACGGGCACATGATCGGTAGTTAAACGGGTATATGTGGGTAGCGGAATAGGTTAGGCTGAGTTAGGCTTTGCAAGACATAAGTCTGACATGTCATATTTTTTTATAGTCTAGACCTGGCCTGTCATAGGCCTACTTTTTAGGTCTAAGTCTGACCTTCTGAAAGCTTGATATGGCCTGCTAACCTGTTGAAGTTTTTTAATAATTAAAAATAATGTTTTTCTTTGTACCAAAAATTAAATAAATTCAAAAACTCATGGATATCCGTGGATACCTCAATACCCACATATTATCTGTATAGTGGGTACAAGAGCGAACATGGGGTGGACACGATATAATATTTATCCAATGGGGTGGGGACATGTATCATATTACCCTTACTCATGGATATTCATTGACATCCCTAAAATATAATTTCTTTTTATTTATAACAAATTCTGAAGGAGAAAAAAAGGATTAAAAAAAATGATTGATGGTTAAATTAAGAATGACACAAAAAACATTTCAAGAAATATACTTGTCTATGACTTGAATGTAATGTCTAACTCGATTAGAAATGTTAGTATTGTTGGGTTAAGTATCTTTATATGAATTTAAATTGAGAACTTTGCAGTTATGTATATAAGTTTTAATGATGTTTATCATTTTGTCTACAAACAATAAGAAATGTAACTTATGAGCTTTTTCCTTTTTAAAATACTATCAATCTTGTGAAAAAGTAACTAAAAATAACAATATTAATGTGGATACCAGCGTCAATATAACAATTGTGCTTGTTTTTCTACTTTAATCAATAAAAATAATAGAAGTTGCAAAATTTATCTTATTATTTAATAAGTTAAGTTATTTGATTGATAAAAAATGACAAAACTGTTAAAAAAAGTTACTCCAAAACTTAGTAAAAGAAAATATTTAAATTTTGCTTTTATCGATAAAAATAATAAAATTTGTAAAATGTCATATTTAAGTTATTTGACCAGCAAGGAAGCATGAAATTGTAAAAAAAAATAAAAATAAAGGATAAAATTGAAAGAAAAAGTATCACACTAAAACTTACAAACTTTTTTTTTCCTACTATAAAGATATAGATAGAGATATTTGAAAAAATCAAATATTAATTAAATAATGAAGTATTAAATTATGAATATAATGGTTTAAATTAAGGCTCTCTTCGGATTGGTGGAAAGTGATAGAATGGAATGGAGTGGGATATATCTACATTCCATTGTTTGGTTTTTTTAAAAATGAATGGAATGGAATGCATTGTGATGGAACTCATTCCATCCAATACCACTCATTTAACCAATTTTCTATTCCCCCCAAATTGAAAGGTATATGATGGAATGGAACATTTCAATAATAAAATTACAACTTTATCCCTATTTTTCATTTCAAATTTTAGCACGCATCATTCCCATTTTTTTTTCCTTCACTTCTTATTCTTCCAACCTGCCACTTCTTTTTTGCAACTCTCCAAAGTAAATCATATTTCTTCATCTTCATTTTTGATGCTTCTTCAAGTTTCTAAACCAAGATTTTTATTGTTATTTCTGAACCTAAATTTCTTCGTCTTTTCCCTAATTAATTTATGAACCCACTATTATGTGTGGTTAGTGCTAGCTTTATGCCTTTACCAATAAAATTTTGCTTGTAGCAGATTTCAACTATAGCTTGTAGCAGACATGGATCAGATTTCAGTGTGATAGATATCGCTCATATTGACTTCTTTTTTTGAGTAGCTTGATATACAAGGGGTTCTCGTCAATGAAGACTGTTGAAAAAATTTCTAACGAAACTGCATGTGTTGTGCTACTCACAAATGATTGAATTGAGTAGAGAATTCAATTTGATGTTTTTTAAATAAGGGTAAAATTGAAATAAAATTTTTATAACTCATTCCGTTCCGTCAATTTCCAAACAATGGAATGGAAAATTAGTTCTATTCCATCATAAAGTATTCAAACAATAGAATGAAATCTTTATTCCGCTTCGTTCCGTTCCGTTCCATTCCATTCTGTTGCATTTCGTTCCGCTCCGTTCCGTTGATTTTAACTTATCCAAACAGAGCCTAAAGGCACATGAATGTACGCGCACTCACACACATATATAAAATTTATCAAATATATTTTTAAATGAATTAATATCCAATCCAACTCAATACATTTATACTATATATAAAGAAAATAGTCAATTCTGACTCTTTTTGACTGACGTTTTCTTCTTCCAAAATTACAATTCAAATTCTTTTTCTTGTGTTTTCCACCCACCTTCACGTCATTTGATGCTAGTGTGCAGCTACAACTAAATAGTGTTGAGGTGCAGAGATGGACGAAACTAGCACTAGGAAGATTTAAGTGGGATATTGATGCATTTTTCCCCTCCTCTTGCAATAAGGTAGGCATTGATATGTGCATCCGAGATGATACCAGAAGCTTTGTCCTTGCAATGACCCTTTGGACTACTTCATTATGTTCAATTGATATTGGGATGCTTTGGGGTTATACCCTGCTTAATGTGGGTACATGACCTTCAACTAGATAACGTCGATTTTGTGCTCAACACGAAGAAGGTGGTGTACTCCTTTCACCGTGACAGTAGAGACAATACAAGATTTGAGATTATTATGAATAATTGGAAAAATTATAGCAATTTGTATTTTCAAAATTCTAAGTTGAGTTTAATATGAGGCCAACATATGAGGTTGCTCACGTGTTAGAGCGAGTAGCCACACCTCTAGCTAGCACTCATACCTTTGTTGATGGACCTCCATGTATTTACGACTTGATATGTAATGAAATGCTATAAGCTTGTTTAGGCCCAAAAAAAAGGATTAAATGAGAAGTGACATTGTGTTAATCAATGATATTTAAGATGTATGAGTTCTGACAACTTGATCTCAAAATTCTAAAGAGAAATGATATTTGTACAACCACTTTATGACAACTTTTTGACAACCTTCTCTCTCATACTCATATTATACTCTTATTCTCTCTCTTCCTTTTTCTCTCTCCATTGTTTTTGACCAATGAGAAGAGAGAGAAAAGAAGTTGTCACAGGAGCTGTCTCAAATGGATGTTCAAATATCACTACTCAATTCTAAAATAACACACTAGTTAATAAATTCAAGGTTAACTGAGATGTTACACATCTTGTTAATCTCATGTGTTTAGAACACTGATTTGTGACAACTTGGTGATCTTGAATGTTAAAATAATAACTTTTATAATAAAATAGGATTAGTTTAAATGTGACATCTTGTTGATCCTGGTTCGAACCGCCTGAATTGTGATAACTTGATGCTCTTAAACTCTAAAAAGACAAGTTTTTAATAAATTAAGATTGACAGAGATGAAACATCTTGTTAATCTTTGTTTGGGGCACTTGAACCGTGTAAGATTTGTAATCTTAAACCTTTCCAATAATCAAATTTAAATCAATAATCAATTAAACTCTTCACAATTAGCTTTTTCACACTCAATATATTTTTCTTTAGCAAAAACATGCTATCCTCTTTTTATCAAACTAGTCTTTTATCAAAATCATCACGACAAACAACATTTCTTTAAAATCAACCAAAACACGAATATTTTCTATTAAAAAATTATGTAGATTTGAATTGTCCATCAGACAAGGAGATACGTAGGAGCAATAGATCACTCTTATCAAGCAAAATAATGATAAAACATTTTCTTCCTCTTTATTTAAAAACTCTACATTTTCAATTAAAATTGCTTTTTTTATTTGCACTTAATAATAAAGGAGAAAATAAATATTCAAAAGTTAGTCAAATATGCCACAATTAATCAGAGCTAATCGTTTTCTTAAATGGATGTTGTAAGGTGTTAGCATCTTCCTCACACGTAATCGACTCCTATACTTAAAACACAGTTTCAAAGACCACTTTTTGTTTTAAAGGGATATTATTTTCAAACAACCCTTAAAATTTAGGTCGCAACAATACTCTATTGCCATGACTGTGGTGGGTTGGTGGCGTCGTAACATGCCTATAACAATTCTCATCTCCTTTGATCAGAGGAATTATAAGATGTTGGAATATTTTTATTATTTAATTATACTTCAATTTTATTATGTGAGCAAATATCTTTATAATAATTATATTAGTTATTTATCAATTATGAGTTTTAATTGATGAGTGATCAAATGAATTAAAAAATGGTAATTAGATTTCTATTTAGATAAATAATTATTTGATTAATTCCTATGTGCTAAATATGAGTGGATGTCAGGATGACTTATTAACGGAATAATAGAAAACCTCAATGCACATCACCCTCTATAAGGCTATGGTCCTCAATACACATCATATTCACTCTCATCCCCATCTCAAAAGAAGTTGAGGCATAAATGTATTGGTTGAAGAAGAACCAAATCAGTCACCACTAACTTTTCTGGTATGTTTCAGACTGCGAGATAACCTTTTCATCATGGATTCAGAATATTCCTAGTACTTTTAATCGATATCTTTGATAGATCAAACATTTTGTAGATCCGATCATATCCCGACTCAATGTTTTATTTGCTTTCATTAATGATTTATATTTTGTTTTGTATTGAGCATGTCTTGTGAAATTGATCTTTATTTAGATCTAGTTCCAACATGAGAGAGATAGAGAAAGATTTGGTATGGACAATGTACCATAACATTTGATGGACGGTATATTTGATTGGTTCACTTGTGCATGTTAGAATATAAGTCATGTTTTAAAAAAAATACTTAAGTCAGTGCATTTTAAAACCTTTTAATTAAGTTAGAAAATTAATTTTGAGAGAAAAAATTCTTTTAATAAAGGAAGAGATACTTGTATTTAAAAATAATAGTACAACTTCTGCTCTATTGGTTGTTTTGCTTCCCTTTCGTAGGCGCAAAACTTTCACTATATGCAGTGTCATTAATGGATGCAGTGTGCTATGAATTACTTTGGATCTATTCTTTCTGCATAGTAAAAAAAATAAAAAAAGTACAACTATTAAACATATAATACATGTTTCTTCATATGGTTTTTGTCACTATCTTTTATCTTCATGATATCTTGGATGAACAAAGCAACGTTAGAGTGAGAAGATCCACCTTTTTCTACAGCCTTTTTAGCCATCTCAGCAAGCTCTCTAATCCTTTTTCTTCTTTCTTTACATTCACATGTCTCATCCATTAACACTTCTATTCCTCTTTCAACATCTTCCTTCTTCACCAACACACCACTTTTTTCTTCCTCACCCCATTGCATAGGACTCTTCACCCCAATTTTTACACCAACATTTAATATTTGCACAACTAAACATTCATTAAAAAATTGATCTGCAAAAAGTGGCCATGTAACCATTGGTACACCAGCACATATTGCTTCTATAGTAGAATTCCAACCACAATGTGTTAAGAATCCTCCAATTGCAGGATGTGACAAAATCAATAACTGAGGGGCCCAACCCTTAATTACTAGGCCTCTACCATTGATTCTTCCCTCAAATCCACTCTCCTCAATCCATTTTTTCAACTCTTCTAACTGATTTCCCTCTCTAATAACCCAAATAAAAGGTCTTTTTGTTGCTTCTAATGCTAACCCTAGCTCTATCAACTGTAGTGATGTTAAATTACATAAACTTCCAAGGCATGCATATATAACACTCTCATCCTTATGAGAATTTAGCCACTTCAAGTGCTTCCATTCATCAACTAAAACTTTGTTACTATTACCTCTTTGAACCTTATCCAAGTCATCAATGTTACTAAATGATACAGGTCCAATGCACCAAAGTTTGTCATTTCTTATCTTTTTATAGTCCCTTGCATATGTTGGCTCTAACTCCTCAAAAGAATTTGTGATTATCCCATAACTACCCATGTCAGCTTCAAGCATATCCTCATTAAATTGTTTCAAGGCTTCCATAGCCTTTGTTGACCCTAGTCCTGTTTGTGCTAGGGTCATTTCAATTTTGTCAGGGATACCAGGCAAATCAAAGTATTCAGATTCTTTATTAGCCATGATTTCCATAATATTACTAACATGTAAATTATGCATATTGTAGAGCCAGAAGCAACTTACTGCAGTAAAAGCAATTCTTGGAATATTGAACTTTTTAGCTATGTGGATTGTATATGGCAAAAACATATCAGAGATAATACAGGTTGCTGGTGGTGTTAACTCTTGAAATAACTTTTCAACTTCATGTTGGAGGAGTTTTGATACATTGAAGAAGTTTGAGGCTAGGGCAAGTCCAGGTAGCATGTCAAGATTCTCACACCCTTCTGGTAATCCAAACTCTTTACATGGAAATTCGAGTTTGATTAATTGAATGTGAAGACCAGATTCAACATAACGTGCTACAAATGATGTGAACCTAGATGCATTTTTTGGGGTTGTTACTATTGTAACCATAACATTTTCATGATGTGCCAATAGTTTTGCAGTATCCATCATGGGGATCATGTGGCCTTGTGCCATCATTGGAAACAACACAAAGTGTAGCTTTGGATCTTGGGTTGCCATGCTTCTGTTGTTGGAAGGATTATTAATATGATGTTGTTATTTGTATATAGAGTTTAATGAATGAATTCAGTTAAAGTTGTAACACATATTTATATACCAATGAATGGAGTAGGTTTCAATATATTTTTTAAAGTATAATCAATATTAAAACTACTAAAGAAACATCAATATACAAAGTACTCTCCCTCTATAAGTCGATTTGGGAAAAAATTCGTCTCAAATTAAAAATCGTTTTACAATACCAATGACGCATTAATGCTATTTTTTTCTACTATATTCTTAACTATTTATTACTTTCTCTTCTTTCAATTCTGTAATTTATCTTTTCTATAACATTTATTAAAGACAATTTTGTAAAACAACTCATAATGTATCTTTCCCTTATGAAATTGCAAAAACTACTTATAATTTGGGACGGAGAGAGTAGTATTTTAAAAAAAGGTTAAAATACTTTTAGTTCTTATAAATATTTCAATTTTTTTTTGTTTTTGATCTCCTACAAAATTTATTAGACTTTTAGTGCTAAATTTTTTTCAACCACCACATTTATCCATACTTGTAAATCAACTCATGTGTATCATTCGAAATTTTGAATTTATGTTTTGCAATTATGTTTATAATATTACAAGACGCTCTCCAAACAAAAATTAGAAGTATTAAATGAAAACATGATTTAAATATAAATTTTTAGGTTTTTGTCGCTTAAAATTTTGAAATTAAAAAGAAATTACATAATAGATATTTTAAAAAATAATTAAATAACATATATTTCTTCATTATTTAATTCTTGACCAACATTTGGAGAACTCATTAAACATTTTCATGAGATGTTCACAAATCTACTAGCAAGACACATGCTCAACCTGTTCGATCATTATCATATCATATATCATATTAATAGAAAGCCAACAACCTGTTGTACGAATTTGTTAAAAATAAAATAAAGATATTGAACAAACAGGAAAAAGCATATCATATATCATATTAATTGAAAGCCAACAACCTATTGTACGAATTTGTTAAAAATAAAATAAAGATATTGAACAAACAGGAAAAAGCATACGAACAAAATAAAAAGTATATTAACAGTAATAGTATAAAAGAAGATTGACGTGCTTGTTCCTTTTTTTTTTTTTTAAAAAAAAAAAAAGAAGATTGGCGTGCTTGTTAGAGAAAATAAAAGTATGGAATACACAAAAATATCATACATAACATTGTTGTAAAATGGGTTCTTAAAAAAAAAGCATTTTTTTTTCACGTTAAAGACAATTTTACTCCTGACAATAAATAAACTGCAGAAATACAAAGTGGAGTTTCATCAATCCATATATAATTTTGATTATGAAGAACATAAATATTTAGCTAAATAATTAACAGTTTGGTTGATCTCACTCCTAATATGTAGGGGTGTTCAAAACTGAACCAATCCAATAGAAAAACCGCAAACCGAACCAATCTAAATCGAAACCGTAAAAAGCCGCATTTGGTTTGAATGTATTCAGATCACTTTTTAACTCAACCGCATGGTTTGGTTTGGTTTGCAGTTTTCATTTTACAAACCGAACCAAACCAAACCAAACTGCAACATAAGAAAAACTTTAATTAAATCTATGTCACCTAGACCAATACTCATATAAACTCAATGAAAACTTTTATAAAATGACATATTTTTTCTCTTGCTAAGTTTCTTCTTTGCTTTTATTTCAAAAATGTATTTATGTGCTACTTGAACTTTTAGAGAATAATAAAATCTTAATCTTTTATATTTCTTAATTACATGCTAGAATTACTTTGTGTCCACGTTTTTAATTTGGTTTATGTTGTTTGGTGATAATGAAATTGTAATGTGAAATGAAATTAAAAACATTGTTGAAAATATGTTGGGTTTTACCTTTTTAACTCGATTTTAATGTTAAAACAAAAATTTCTATTGTCTTGAAAAAACTGCACCAACCGATCCAAACCAAACCGCATTTGTTTGTTTTGGTTTGGTTCAGATTTTATTTTAAAAGTCAACCGAACCAAACCAAACCACATGTTTTTTTATCTTGCGGTTCGGATGACTTTTAGCCTCAAAACCGAACCAAACCGCACCGCGAACACCCACAAAATAAATTAAGACATTAAAATTAATAAAGTTCCAATAATAGAGCCAACATAGGTGGGTGATTGTTGATGAGTATTCAATGGCAAGTCATGAAGATCACATTAGAAACATCTGATTCCACGATAAGATTCAGAAAACACATCCCTTTTACAAATTCCAAACGTTCCGCATAGGTAAAACTTCTACAAAATCTAAAATCTTTAAAATAGACATGCGATCAACTAGCAGCAACGACAACGTCTTCATAATATCTCGCCACAACACCATTACCTCACTCAACTTCCGCTCTATCATATGTTGCATCAACATCAAGCTTATGGATAACACTAAAAAAAGAAACCTTGTTCGTGCCATTTTATGCAATTGGGGAAAAAATTACCTATTTATATAACTACTTTTTAATTTGAAAATATTTTGATAAAGGGCAAAAAAATAATTTAATTCATTTAACATAATACGCCTTAATACATCATCACAGTTTTACAAAATTCGTCTTATAACTTAATATCAGACAACATTTTCATCAATTTTTTGTGGTGTTTTGAGTGGTTGTTGTTGCTGGAGACGGAGATGAGAAAGATGAATATATAAATTTAATGGTAGAAATCATAGAAGACGTGAGACCAGCTTGGTTACAAAAGTAATGGGCTGCCTCTATCCAATTTCAATTAGAGGAGCAAAAACTCCATGCAAAAAGGTTAACATGTTGGAAATATAGAAACAAATTCAAGTGGAAGATATTTATTAAGAAACCCAAATAAAATAAAATAAAATAAATCATATTTTAGATCTTATTTTGTATTTTGGATAGAGGATGATTTAAGTTTTAAGATTTAATTTTGGAAGCTCGTTTAGTTGTGAATATGGTGAAGATCTCGATTTTTTTTATAGAGTTAATAATGTTTTACCCTCTGTAATATATGTCATTTCTAATTTTTATTTTTTAGATTCCGTTCTTATAATTTAAAGAATTTTTGGTTTTGGACCTTCATGACTTTTAATCAATAATTGTTGGAACTTTGAAGTAGTAACTTTGACTTGGAACTTGTGTTTTTTATATTAAATATGTAACTTTTAATCAATAATTGTTGGTTTTCAATGAAAAGATACTACTTTTAGTTACCTTAACATGTGCAATATT
>Ga0315914_1002029_pt1 | contig 30965 bp, 27 predicted proteins | sample MpolenodulesMG_FD_203920 | JGI IMG/M metagenome (GOLD analysis project Ga0315914, IMG submission 203920) | Medicago polymorpha root nodule microbial communities from Los Angeles, California, United States - elongated nodules | ecosystem: Host-associated > Plants > Roots > Nodule | place: USA...
AGCCACAACTGCAATCAAAGACCCTCGCTATTCACATACATTCAATTCAATATCCGTTAATCAAAATTGTTCAATCAATTGTTAAAGCCAGATTAAACCTAAAAAAAAAACTATATAATTTTCAACCATCTTAATTGTTACGGGCAAAAGGATCTATTATCACAAGTGGAATCTTGAATAGAAATTCCCTCAAACATCCATTTTGTAAGCAATTTCGTGGTACAGAGTGTGCAAAACAGTTCTAATAGTACTAGGCAAATAAACTAATGTTAATTTTAAATGATTTTTTTAAAGCAAACGAAGTGTATCAAATCTCTCCATTATCCATTTTCTCATGCTTTCTGTCGAACAACATGAAATTTTTCACCATTAATGACAACGCGGAAACTTTCGTTGGTCGCCAAAAGAAAGATATTTTGGCAAGGTTTTTTTAGATTGAAGGTTTTGCTGGTGTTTTAGAGCTTGGAGAAAGGATATTTATGATCCCGTGTAGAGAGTGTATAATAAGATATATGAATTTGATTAATCTAATGATTTTAAATAATGGTCCACCGGTGAGGGATTTAATAGGGCCATCACCCTAGAATCCACCCCTAAATGATTGGTAAAAAATATACAACCTAAATGTTTTTAAAAAAGTAACATAAATTGATATATTTGATCAATTTTTTAAAATAAATTAAATAACATTATAAATAAGAAATATTCCTCTCAAGAAACAAATATTTACAAGATAAAAAGTAATACTATATATCATTACGTGTTGTTCAGAGCTTTTGAATGCATTAGTCGCATTTGACAAAATTATATTTGGCCAAGTATGAACTAAATTTTTTGAAACAAGCCTTACTTTCAAGACCGTCTTGAATCCAATACAATAGAACACAAGTTAATAGATTCAAAAAATGATCGTGGGATAATGATTAGATTTTTCCAAATTTCATCACTTGGTTTGAACTTTGAAGGCATAATGCATCAAGGGAAAAAGGGTATAAGCTATACTCACTTATATCAGCTTTAAGACTTAGAATTTTAATCCGGGACATATAAGAATCGTCTGTAATTAAGTAGACTAAGAATTTAAATAGAAACATTATCTAAACTGAATCAAGTACTGGAATCACCGAATTCAATATGCAAGTACTGCAAATCATGAGTACCAAAAATATCACTCGAACCGCCGTAATCTGTTTCTATATGGACAAACTTGCTGTCAATAATTACCCTACATAGCATAACATTTTCTTCACCAAGTAAAAGCAAACACTTCTCGTATAAACCTTCCTTTGGCGCTAGATTCAATAAGCATGATTTAGGAGCAGACACCTTATACTGGCTAAAGCTGAACGTTTCTCGATCAGTGGCCATTAATACAAGACGATGTTGTCTACCCAAAAGCTCTGAGACATATCTCATGTCTCCTACAGCAAGCGCTTCGCGGACACGGGTTGACGAGACCTGGCCCCTCTCTTTGGAGCCAGTATTGAAATTTATATTTGTTGAGTACTGGTTCTTGTCCATAACAGATTTTATTATGTAAGCTTCCATTTCATACTCCTCACATAGCTTTTCTAACTCCGATGCATCACCAGCTGCTTTATATCCAAATCGGTAGTTCTCACCTGCAAGAAGTTCCAGTACAGATATCTATTTCCGTTTATACGAGGATAAAGATTGGTAACAGAATAAACCATGCTAATGTTCCTATTCCGGGAAAATGGAAAATTTCCAACATATTAATGATTATGTTAACGGACTTTGTGTAACTTGAGAAAATAAGAATAAATTAAGGTGCTGCTTATATACCTGCAACAACTCCACGCACTCTAAGCTCTTTTGATAACTTCTCAACAAATTGTCGCGGACTGAGATGCCGCACGCTTGAAAACTCAATCTCAAACTCTTTTGGGACCATGTTACCACAATAAGGAACCCAAGATGAAAGAACGCGCTTTCGATCACATTTAGCGACTATGGGAGCTCTGTTTGGAAAACATTTGACAAATTACATGTTATTTCCCCTCCAAGATAATAAGAAAATGATGGTGCCGCAATCTTCAGTAACTCAGAATCTAAAAAATGAGTTACAAGTTCATATATTTGCTAGAAGTATGCTAATTCCAAACATTATTTTATCAACTATAACATAGGCAAATGGTGTATCTTTCATGTATAATCAATCACACAAAGGAACCCAAAAACGATGACTAAACATCTGGAGAATATTCTCGAATACTTGTAATCATAATGGTCTTCCTTAAAGTGGATTTTAAATACAATATCGATTGCAGAGTTACTCTGTGTGATGGAAAAATATATATTACGATACAACATTAAATTTGCAATGACATTTAGTGACAAGGATCAAATGATTGTACAATACAAGTTTCATTAATTACGATGAAGAGAAAAGTAAATCTTCTATGAGACACCTACCGCTACCTCATGACATCTGAGTTTATATTTCATCATTACTTTGCTACCATAGATTATTCAAGTAGGGTAATAAAAGAAGGGTTACTAACGGTGTTGTGAAATAGTGACGCTACAACATAGCGGATTTTGATGAATCGACTGTGAAAACCACGACATTGTCCTAGTTTTGCTATTATTACAGTAGCAGACGCTATTCCAGATTATGCTAGCTGATATAGCGACAAAAGCGGTAAAAAGAGAATTTATAGGTTTTTAAAAATAATAAAACTGTATAATCTACATGTGTCATACCTGTGTTCCCAACCAAATACCTTAGCCATGCCAACAAATGATAAAAGAAATGGAGGACCAGCCCTTGATGCTTGAATTGCAAGTTCTCGATGACCAATGTGCAGAGCATCAAACTTTCCCAAAGCTACAATTCCACCTGGCAATAACATATGTAATCATCAGTAATGTAAGTAGTGTTATAACAACGTACAATGCCAACAACTTCCAAAGAGAAAACAAACAAACCTGTGAGTGCAGATATTCCGTCACGTTCATCTTCTTGATGGCTACAAAAACATTGTATAATTTGTTTCCAATCAGTTGAATTATACTTTTTTGCAATTAGATGAACCCAAAGAAATAAAAAATTAAGGATGAATTGATAGATAGATAGATACCTGAAAGAAGAATCGAAAAGGAGGGGAATATCTCCTTCTCCTCCTCCTCCAGAAGAATAGCATTTGTTTGATGGGGGTGTTTTGTTTCGGTTGGTAGAAGCAGTAACGGCGATACTGCTATTAGCACCGAAACAAGGTTTGAGGGGGCGTGGAAAGGAAAGATGTAAAGTGTGAGTTGTAAAGTGGAGTTCACAATCTCGAAAATGATGCGAAATACGATTCACACAAAACAACACCATTGCCAATTCCTCCGCATCCTCAAATCTTCTACCACTTTCCACTTCCTCGTTTAAGCTACTACAGGATAATAATATTCGGATTCGGTGGATGGGTCGGGTCATCAAATAACCCGTCTTCATTCCTCATTCTACACTTTACTCGCAGTTTTTTTTTTTTCTTTTCCACCGTTCGCCTAGGTAACAATTATTTTAAAATTTACTGGTTTTTTCATTCTTTTTTTTGAGAAAGGGAGGTAAAATATCTCTCTAGCAGATTTTAACTCTTTTTTTAAGGATAGAAATTTAATGTATTTCATTTAAAATCATTTAAGTTTAGATGGTACGAATCATCATGATTAGTTGTAAATGTTGTCGTTTTGTTAAAGAGTGAACTACATCATTTGCTAATCGTCGAACAAAAATAACACCATAGTTTAGACAAGAATTAAAAAGGTCTTCTTGGAATTCAATTAACAATTGTTTGACTATCTAACTCAAAAAAGATATTTTGTAGGCCTACTTCTATCACCCATTGAAGAACTATAACGCCTAAACAAAGTATGGGAACCACATTGTTCTCGCCTGAACAAAATTATCATAGTAAACATGAATGCACATACCAAAATTAGTTTTAGTCAAGTGTTTAAAAAAGTATGCATCAACGTTACATTTATAAAACCTTATGCATGGGGAATGCCACCTATCCAAATAGTCATTTTGATATATACCTTTTACAACATCAACAAACTTATCCGTTATCCAACCACAAAGGAAAAGGAAATTATGTCTTCTTCTCATAATTTAATATGAAGAACGGACGATATAGATTCACAGATAAACAAAGACATTATAGACAACTAAAGGCATAATATAAAATAATTAGCCAACAAAAGAGTAGAGATGTTTCTTCTTAAAATTGCGTCAACTTTCGAGTTTATTCGAACAATTCGTCTTGGTAAATCTCATTTACCGCTTGAGCTCAATTGTTTGGTTGAGTAAAATTGTCTCTAGAGTTGATTTTCTTTTGTTGAAGGCCAAACATAATTTTTATAGATAAATCACATTTCTTTTCACTGCAGTCGTGGGTGTTGGAGCTTCCAACGTACAATGGACAATGCATAATATATGCAAGGTTCGAACCCTGACCACCAAAAAAAAAATTAACCTATAAAAACATGTTCTACAGTAGATAGTGCGACTATAAGAACATATAAAATTGTGTTTGAAGAATCAAGATATATTAAACAAGCAAACTAATCTCAAAAAATATTGTTCCATGCAATTGAGACCTCTTATGTTCACCCAACCCAACTCATGTTGGTTATGGTAGTGTATCATTATTATTCTCCCACAATTTATTTAAAACAACAAAAGTTTATACCCACTTGAAGTATATCAATTGATGATGTAATTTTTTTTTACATAAATCCAATCAGATTTTATTGTAATGAATGACTGTAAAAAAAAGTTAACATTATTTGTATAGTCTTTAAACTCAAAAGTAACTTCATAACAAAATATTGTAAAAAATTGGCTTCTGATCATTGTTTTTATGCCATAAATAGTGAAATTAAATAGACATTTTAGACCAAAATTAGCATGCAATCCACCGAGCATAAAAGTCGAGGTGATGATATACACTAATCACAAGCCCTCTAGCCTCTAACTCCACAAATCGAGCAGAAATTTCAAATTTCTGATAAACATGGCTAGCAGCAGCTAACCTAATTACAATAAATAATTCATTCATCCTTGGACACTTCCTACTGCTATCTCATTTTTCCTGTTGTATTTTCCTCATTTTCAATATATAGTTGGCAATGCCCTTAATACAGTGCATGGACCAAGGCCAAACCCCAAAAGGAAAAAATTAATAAATAAATTAACTCATCCTAGTACTGTTCCTTCTTCCCCACCACTTCTTCTTGGCTTTCTCTATTGAACCATCTTCACTTCCAAGTTTATTTAAAATAACCTTTGTTTCACGCAGTCTTGCGGCATAGTCCTTTTTCCAACCTTCAAACATTTGTTTTAACCTTCTAAGTTCTCGGTCTGGGTTCAAACTTGCTTCAATTTGACCAGATTTTACCTCAACCAAGAACTTGGCATCATCACCAAATACTTGACTTCTTTGCTCAAATTCTTCAGCCAGACGACTTATAACGCTCAAACCAGCACTCATAGATCTTGTTCCACTGCTTTCTTGGCGCCTGTGATGATTTCCCATATCCCAGCTGTATTCCTTGTCATCGCTTGCATTAACAGAAGCATCTGAATTCCTTTCAGAATCATCCATAGCAAGGCTCTTCTTTGCAATGGAGAGACTAGACTGTAAAGATCTCATTTGTTTCTGCCATACTTCTTCCATGGATTTCATTTTTAGTTCATATTCAGACCATCTGCTCTCATACTGTTGAAGACGTTGATGAAGGATGTCATTTTCCTCATCTTTCTCCCTCAGGCCAGCTTCAGCCTTAAGCACCCTGCGTTGTAATTCAGCTAGGAAAGACGCCTTCACCAGAACCTCATCTGACTCGTTAGTCTGTTTTAGAGTTCTATGTTGTAAGTATCACAAAGATGACATATTCTTACTAGCAATATGTGAAGATTATTGTTTTGAATTATAGTTTCTGAATTAGAAAAGAAAATACCTTCATGCCTCCGGATTTTAAAAATCCTATATCTCCCGAGCATCTTCTGACTAACCATCCACGAATAACTGCAAAACATAGCAAAGCAAATTATGAAAACTTACGTATGAAAAACTTTTGGTGCAACACCTATGATAACTCATGTCCAACTTTGATTTGCACATTTATAGGACTTTCATTACGTATGCTCGAAAGATGGACAATTTTGTGTGCACGGTATTTATGGAACTAAAAAATCTTTGCATTTCGAGAATTAAAAGTTCATACATGACTGTATGACAAGTGCAGCATCAACGGTATCTTTCATTCTTTTACTTTGATATACTGTTTTCACGTGCTTCTGTATAATAACAGCAGCTCTATGTCTCTGAAGCAAAGTTGCAAACTCCTTTCTGCTTTTCTCTCCTCTAATCACTGCACGAATGGGTAAAAAAAAGTCTTCAGTCTGTTACATACACTTCACAAGGAATATGACAGGTCAAAAGAATTCGGTGGAGTAAAGGAAATACATGACTGAAGAGTAGTGATTCCTCTCCAAAGCTCCTTGCGAAGACAACGGGCTTGATAACCCCTAAAGCAACTTTGTACACGTAAAATGCCATGAAGGGTTCGGTTCCTAGTATCTTCAAGCACTCCAATCTGCATCATGATCAACACAGCATAGTAAAGACACAGTGCACAAGAGAGGAGTAAATAAAGTTCAAGGTTGAGCTTGGTGATTAAACTACTTGGACAGTTAAAAGATACAATGTGAAAGCATGTTCAACTTCGAAATGACAAGTAAATCCTAGACAGCAATAAGAGGGAAAAGAGAAAATATTGCAAAATATGAATAGTTTCAGTAAACATAACCAATTAACCATTACCAGGCTGATGGTTAAAAAAAGATACCGAATAGTTCATTACAGTATCTACATAATGGAATCATGGGATAAAAAAAAAAAAAACTAGAAAGACTAATTCAGTCAATCCAGAAATTGCATAACTTCTTAAGTAAAGTAATTCCCGATATAACCCTAACCACAAATAATTTCAATTTTATCATTCTTCTTTAAACTTCCATTACGATATACTAAGTTTCTTCACTGCACCATGCCTATGTAAGATGAATACAGTGCCTAAAATAAAAGTACTAGGAGATAACCAGAGTTTAGATCTAAATAAATTAATTCCATTCACTTTCAAGTTGAAAACTACAGGTACATGAAATCAATACAATCCCATTTATCACCACATCAGCAATTTGAATTAAACGAAATAAAAAACTAGTTCGAAACATCGTATAAATTTCTTCATACCTGCCCTGTTCGGAAAAACAATTTTGTGTAGCCAACTTGATACATTTCAGGCAAAATGTTAAACTGATGAAGAATAGCAACAGAAACACTAAGTGGATCCTGAGATGCAACATTTTCAAGGAGAAGAAAACCATATCTGATTCACCATTCCCAAGACAATAAGAGAAAGGTCAGAAACATGGAGAAAAAATAAATAAATGGGACAGGTTTGGGGAAGGGGGTTGATATATCAATAACTGTGTTCTTGCTCTGTTATACCTTTTCGCAAACTTTTGGTGAGACATTCTAGTTGGAAATCCTGATCGGGATATTCGAACCACTTCTAGGACCCCACAACATCTCAACTGCTGCAGCACAAGTCCTTGCTCATATGATCCCGGCGACTGGAGGTTATTGGGCTTAATGCAGCGAATAAAATGAGGTGTGGTGCTCTCTAAACGTTGCATCAGTTGAAACAATTGTCCCTGGATGCCAACAGAAAGATCCCATAACGACAAATCATATGAATTTATTATTAGTGTAAAAAATTTCCCTAACTTTAAATTTGAAGTTCATTAATTTAAATTTAGCCACATTATATTAAATAATATTAATGAACATAATCCACCAAAGGACAGATCGTTCAGGGGAACCCGAGTTCAATTATTGGGTGGAACAATTATTGGTCAGGCTTTACTTATCTCCCGGACGAACTCCGCATTACTAGGGCCCCTTTCCCCTAGGAACCGGAGGGTTAACACCAAAAAAAAATATCAATGAACAAAAGAGTCTTGACACAATGGTTGGAGTGTTACTACTCATCTACTCTTTTCTGGAATCCATCATGGCGTTGAACTTTATATCAAAAGCGCCAATTAATTTATTTTAATAATTTTCTTCAAAGCTTAAAGAGTTACATTTGGACAATTTAAACCTCCTTTAAGATTTTAAATATTGTATCTCATTAATATTTTTCATTTTAAAATACCTTGCAATGCATTGGATACCCCTTCTAGTTTGTAACAATTAAATTAAAAGAACTAATAGCTGAAAGGCCACGTCACAATTATCATAAGAGTCATTGATATTCAGACGAGGCCATCTTTCTTTCTCGAGCAGAAGTTGCAAAATTTGCATGGCTTGATGTGAGAGAATAATCTACTTAACCCTAATTCATGGTTGTATTTTCAGTTAGTGGTAGCTAGTATTTTAACTATTTTCAATTAGAACTGAATAGCTAACTCTTAGCTGTCACTTCTGCATCTGTAGTGAGGTCATTCGTCTACAAATGAGTGTTCTCTGACTTTGTAAAGTCACTAACCAGAAAATATATTTTCTCAGAATCAGAGGTTTTCATTTTCTCTCAGTTTCTGTTTTCTAATACATGATCAAAGTTGAATGCTATCAATAGCATACACTATATACACTATAAAACAAAAACAAACATACATATTAAATGGGAGGACCAAAACATCAGTTATCCAACTACCAGATCATTTCATGATAACTTTTGGAGAAAACCAAAGCTGCGGGTTTGTACCTTGAATTTTGTGGCAACACTTAGCTTTTGGGAATCTGCCCCACCTAATTTGTGTAAGGGACCAACCACAGGTTTCTCAGACTGACTAAGCATATAGGATGCAAATATCTGAGGAAGATGACATTTGCTTGAGGATAGAAGTTGGATGGAATCCACGTGCATTAGGTCTCTGTTTTTTTCTAGGAATGCAGTTGTATCATAGGTGACCTGATCGGAAAAAAAATATCAAACTGTCAGGTAAATAGCAAATATAAATCAACAAAAAATAAGTAAACCATAGATTTTAAGAAAAACAATGGTATCTAGAGTTCAAAAACACCAAGTATTGAAGCACAATCAAAAGCAGTTATTAGCTTATAGTAAAAAACAAAACAAAAAAGGCATGGTTAGTGTGTTAACTAATATGGATCAAATATGAAATAATTTAGGGTTTTCTGACCCTTAAAAGTTAGTTCTACCACATTATAACACTCACACCAAAATGAAACTTGAAAGCCATTGTGATGTAAATCTTAGAACTGTCGATATCTTAAGGCAATTTACAAGCATTGTGGATAAACAAAAAGAAAATTACAACATTATATGACCTTGACCAGATACATACCTCTCCAGCATAATGACGCACAGTAAAGGCTTTTTCTCGTTCTCCTTTGAAGCATGAATTAGAATTCAAATGCTGCTTAAGCTTGTTAGCAAATGTTAAATCCGTACCGTTCGGAAAAGTGGACTCTTCGTCTAACAAGGATAGTAGCCCCAGTGGTTTCTGTACAATTTTCAAAAGTAAAGTCTCTCAGAAAATAATTTAAAATTTCATATAGTATGTGGCATTTTCCAACCGCAAAGAAATAGTTAGTTCCAAAACAAATCACACAATAATAGGATTGAGGCAACAACAACAATAGCCAAGCCTTATCCTACTATGTGAGGTCGAAAAAAGGAAAGAAATAGCTACAAGGGAAATTTCTCCAGGACATTAAGACAAAATCATATCCACAAATATGTAGTTCAATAGCAGAAAGAAACAACTAATGAAAGTAAGCTAGTTATGCAGAAAATTTAGAATATAGATAAATTAAACTTGGTAGAAGTAGAATCCTTATATCTTGGCCATATGAAAAAGCAAGTGATTGTGTTGCGCATAATATGACAAGCCATTCAAACAATGTACAGTGATGTATATATCAACCCCAAATTCCAAATATTCAATCAAGCATCAGAGTATGTAGGCATTCTATTGGGAAAAACTAAAAATCCCACATTGGCTCTAGATGAGGTCTGGATAAGGGACAAAGAAGCTCTATACCTTTTCAAAAAGATTAAGGCAGTCTTGGTTGTCTTCAAATTCAACTTTAGCCCAATCAATGCCGTCTTGGATGTATTCCTGAAACAAATTTGTAAGCATGAAATGTTTTAAATTTTATATGCAGTGTTTAGCTTTCAGTGGTAAGCAAACCCTATTTATTTTAAGGGAAATGCTAACAAGTGCCCCTGGGGCATTGTTTAAGCAACTAAAAGTGGTAACTTTTGCATAGAAAGTTGTGTAATTATTACTTCTATATTTGTTCGACTTATGTTTTCAAGATAAAATTGAGGAGCACAGAGAAAGTTGAGGAGCAGAAAAAAAGTTGTTGAAACAAGATGAGGGGATAATCATGATTCATGAAAAGTTATGAATTCATAACAAAAAAAGTTGTTGATTTTTTTATTTAAATTTTTAACAAAAAACGCACATTTGAATGAAAAAATATCATAAGTCTATTAGCATCATCATCTGTTGTGATTTGTTTAAGCAGTCTATTTCTATATGGTGCATACCTCCTGTTCCAACTTGAATAAATGACGATTGAAGTGTTGCTGTAATCTTTCATTTGCATAATTTATGCAGAACTGCTCAAAACTGTTCCTCTGTATAAAATGCACAGAATTCAAGCAGAAAATATTTCAAAATTTAAATAGCATAAAAGACGTATATGAATAAAAATGATTTCTGGATTAATATAACATACGTTGAATGACTCAAAGCCATAAATATCTAGAATACTGATAGATCTTCCAGTTTGTCTTTTGCCAACAGCTAGTGATTTGTTTATTTGTTCAACCAGCCAATCAAACAGACATGAGTAAATAGACTTCGCCAAAGCATCTCTTGCATCACTAGCCTGTGTAGTGAAAAAGAAAAAAACATTTAAGACAAACCTAATGCAGGCATGATCAATGTTTAAATACTGAATGGGATTTCTTAGAAGGAAAACTTAATGAGGGAATGTTCATCACCAATCAAGTTCTCTTTTTAAATTCCATTACTTTTTATAAAAAATTAACAGACTGGCATATGAAGATTGAGATTCAATACATATTTATAGTTATATTGCAAAGATCTTCCCTCCTAGGAAGTTGCACTTAGCCCATACATGGTCATGAACAAAGGTAGTTGTTAACACAGGAGTCATTTTACCTGAGATAGCGTCAACTTCTGGACAATAGTATCTTTACCAACTTTCATTTTTCGAGTTGATAAGGTCAACTTCAGATCTTCAATGTCACAGCCAATCAACTTGGCAGTGCTGAACAGCCCTTTAAGAAGTCAGGGAACAAAATTCCTTTTTAATTGAGGTATAAGTTAAATTTTAAAGCATGAAAGCATATAAAATACTTATGCAGCGGTAATTCTGTAGCATGTGCAACATATGTAAGCAATAATTATGGTCACCATAAAATGCAAACATGCTCAAGTTATTACATGATTCTTACATCATAACTTTACAAGGGCGGTAAATCAATGATTATCAATCAATAACCATATGAACGAAAAATAAAGAGGAAACCTTAAAAAAACTGCAACTTTTTCTCAAAATGTAAAACTCATTACATTTCCTCTTCACTAATTTACAAGGAAATTTTTTGAAAAATTATAAAATGCTAAAAACTATTCCATCGCAGGATATGCTAAATGAAGCCAAAATAATCAAAGACATACCAACCCCAAAGCACTAGGCAGAGCTTTTGCATAACAAGTTATGGAAAAAACTATGCGTTAGATTCCATCAGTAGAGATTCTGGAAATTCTTACCCTCATCCTCAACAGCTTGAACATGATTTTCATTATCGATCACGGTAAACGATATGTTTCCCAACCATAATACTGCAGCAAGCATGGCAAATACATTCTCTTGGTCTCCTTTGCTAATGTGGACAACATCCAGAGCATCCTGGTATTAAAAAGTTCATGTGTATGCCGAGCCATTACACAAAGCAGAAATAATTAAAAAAAATCATACAATATAAACTATATTGATTCAGATCATCAATAAGCAACAAGTGATGAAAAATAGAGTATACCGTGACTATGCGAAATTCTTCTGCATCATCAACATCATTAATTGAATAACAATTGCTCTGCCTCAGATATTTATAGTCCTCCACACTTCGCAGATTTAGCTTCTCTGATGGATAAAGAAGCCAGATAGACAAATATAAGGAACTTAAATGTTCCATAAACAGGGATACTCAGTATGAAAAACTTATATCATTAACATAGAATTACCACTTATTCAAGGATACCCACAAATAAAATGTTTAATAAAAATACACCATCCATCGTATGTAACAAATACATTGGCAGAGTAGAAGGTAAAAATATCCAATTACCCCTGAGAGATGATGGTGCTCCAGCACATAGCTGATAAAATATATGATATGACCTTTCCCCTTCATTGCATTGGACTACTCTAGACTGTTCATATACCAAGTAAAATTAATATCAATTGATATTGCATGAACATAATTTGGAATGTAACATTAGCACAGAAGATTAAATTACCTTTTCCAACAAAACTGTTCAAGGTTTGGTCATACAAGGAGCATCACATAGATTCCACGCATAGATGCAAACATTTGACATGATTAGTTGGAAAGTTTTAGTGGAAGGAAGTCACGCTGTATGAACTTTAATTAAGTAGTAAACTTACATGTTTGAATATTAGCACCAGATATTTTTCCAGTTTCACTGAAGTGAATCTCAATGAGCTTTCCCTGTAACGTTCAATCAAATTAAGAGAGATTTCAGCATCAAAGATTCAAAAGAGAGTATAATAAAGACCCTCAAGAACAGGCCAAGTAAAAATCAATACATATAGGATTAGGAAATCTTACAAAACGACTTGAGTTGTCATTTCTCAATGTTTTTCCATTACCAAAGGCTTCTAGTATTGGATTAGTCTTTAATATTTCATGCTCTATTCCACTTCCGCCACCAAGGGCAGCCAGGTATTGCATTGCTATTTTTGCTGTCTCAGTCTTCCCTGCTCCACTCTCACCACTATGTATGTAGATTATAAGAATAAGAATTATTATAGGTCCCAGTTCAAATACAGCCATGCGGAAAGTACAAAAGTCTAAGGAAAATCAATTTGAGCTTGATATTAATGAGAAGCAACAGGCAGCATAAAGAAACTTTATGTCCATCAGGGTTAATCCAAGAGTGCAAAATAAGAACCTCTACCGCGAATGTTTAGGAAACCAACAGAAAATGAGTCTGCGGTAAGAAAACAAATTTAGTTTAGGGGATAAAAACGTTTAACCACTCAAGCGGTAACTTTTTCTTTGACCGCTGTTAACTGATCATTCATTCCTGAACTTAAAATACTTTTTCATATTGATTGGTTAACAAATAATTCCTTTTTCATATTTCCCTACATATTTTTATCCTAATCCATCACTTCATTCAAGAAAATTGCAAGAAAGAATCTCAGATTTTGTTAGTATCTCTCATACAATGAGAATGCTTACTAAGGTCTAAAGAAACAAATTATAGTCAAGGATAAAAACAATAAGCACGCACATTTCAGTTCAAAATCTCGAGTAAGACTTAAATGGACCCTACATGGGAGCCTTGCACACTGGACCTCTTATTAAACAAGGAGTAAGAAAATAAGACCAGTCTTCCGGTAATAATTGCAGAAGTCACAGGACACAACTAGAACGAAACTTAAATGAAAACATCTTATAAAAAGGAAATAACAGAATAATCAGTAAAACAAAAAGGACTCAACACAAAATACTGACCTTATAATTATTGATTGGTTAACTTCATCTGCAAATGAAGTGCAAGAGTTAGAGTAAGAAGGTATAGCTTAAAACAAATGGAAGTGGCTGTAACTTATAAAAATTCATCCGTATATCTAAATAAAAGAAAGGAATAAGTTACCCCGTATTATCTCTGATCCATATATGTAAATATTAGAAAGAAAAAAGTTACCTCGTATCATCTCTCTGATTGCTGAGTCTGTAATTGCATAAACATGAGGGCTTTCAATAGCTTTACGCTTGTAGGCTTCAATATAGTTAGTACCATACAGAGGAACTTTCTTAAAGGGATTTACGGCCACCAAAACAGGACCTGCTTTTGTCTGAATTACACACAGTTATGTTCATAAATGTTTTGTGATTGGCAAATAAAATTGAAGAAAAATTCTTCAGAGATGCAAAGACTTACATAGATCATATTTTGATTGTATCTATGTTGCAGGTTGTATAAAACTGACGGTTCATTTAAATAACTAAGTTGCATGAGGTCATCCACTCCATCAAGAATATCAGGATTTGCTGGTACCAAATCTTCATCTTTCACCTTTAAAACCTATTATTAAGCAGGGATAAGTACAGTTATCAAACCAAAAGACGCAATCCAATATAGAAAATATAATGTGTAACTTCTCTTACTTTCCCGTCAGGCAGTGAAATAACAGATTCTGTTCCAGAAGTTGATATTATCTTCACCAGTTCCCAATCCCCATTAGAAAGTTGAAGCCAAGACTGCAGCTTCTGAAACAGTAAATAATGAATTTAAAACAGCCTATTATTTATAAACAATGAGAACTCAAACAAACTTACGAAATTAATTTTAAAAAACACATCAGCTTTTAAACTCATCGTATCAAAGAAATTGAGAAGAAAATAAATATTTCATTCACTTACTTAAACTCTATTTTTTAAGACCAGTGCCACAGCCAAGTGGAACTTTGAGAATGGCAAGACAGAAAATAATGATGTGAGTTCAGCTAGTTGACCAACACACATATGAAGAGATGGCCAAAGGATACATTGATCAGATGAAAATACTGGAAATTAACTAATAAAATTTTCTTTGGTCTAACTTCTCGATAGCCTTTTTAACTAATAACTGCTGCTAATGCTAGTAGTGATGCATCAAATAATACACATTAGTTCCCCACCAGTTCCTTCCAATCCTCAACATTCTAGAAAGCATCAATCCAGTTTATAATTTAGGAGGCAAAAAATCATATAATAAACATTAGGATAAGGACACTGCAAAATTGCAGATAGTTAGAGAACAATTGCCATATTGCCTAAGAAACATTTTGATGCAAGACAAAGAGAAACAGATGAATCATACTCCAATTTTAGTTTGTTGTGATTTTCCTAGCAAGTCAAACTAATCCTGGTAAATTCCAGTTTGTATACTACAACAAGCCCTTTAGTTTGTTGTGATTTTCCTAGCAAGTCAAACTAATCCTGGTAAATTCCAGTTTGTATACTACAACAAGCCCTAACCCCCTTTCCCTCATTCATTCGTTTAGAACTGCATTATCTACCATGCACCTTCAACGTTTCAGCTGATTCTGAGTATACTCCAAATCTGACACTCAAACCAAAATTAGAAACTACAGAATATGAATTTGTAAGACATGTGAATCCAATGTTTTCCTATCATTGTTTCTTTTTCCTCATTTGATACTCATATGTACATGAAAAATACTCACTCGGCAATAAGTTAAGCATCACCTGTCGACACAGTCACATTAACAGTGAGATGTTACTTCACTGCTGCTAGCCCAGGCAACTATAATACCCATAACTTTGGAAGTAAGTGATGCCAAAGCAAAGCAGTTATATCTATATTACAGGATGTATTAAAATGGCAAGACCTTTCATATAAGAATTTGGCAAGACCTTTCCTATATTTATGCTTGTCTACGACTACAATGACTTTTCAACTTTTCAGCCGACGTAATGCATATAATGATTATTATGCATATGTATTTAAGTAAGTGATTTAAAAAACCAGGAGAAAATTAGAATTGCAGTCTGAAGCCTAAATTACCTTCTTTGAAGCATAAGGAGTTGTATCACTCCATCTGCTTTCCCTAGAGGATGTAGAAATTGATGGTTGGGGCAACGAAGCAGATACCGAATCTTCATTAGCATACGACGGCCTGTCTTCAAATGATTCCCCATTTCCACCATATGGAGATTCTTCATCAGACACATCCATGCCGCCAGCACGGTTGTGAGCTTCCTTAGAAACCTCCCCTACTATTGCACCATTTTCACGACCATTTGATCCAATCAGATCAGTGCTTCTCACCTTAACATTTCCATGCTTTTCCACAAGACCGGTGTTTCGATTACTATCAAACTTGAACTCGGGTGGCAACGATCTAATGGACTGGAAAGCAGGCGGGACACCGGTTGTCTGAGACATCTTTCCTTAAATAATTCTGCCAACACCAAAACTGGTTACAGTTACAAAACAGCAATTGGTAGTTGCAATGGCAAAAAAGTGATATAGATTTTCCTTTTGAAAAAAGTTAACTTTTAAAACAAATGGGCCTTTCAAACTTTACAACAAGACCCTCAATGAAACATGATAACATAATGGAGGGGACCATATATCAAGATACAGATTCAACTGTCTAGTCTAGTGCTCCAATCTTAATCTGGCTATTGAGACGTTGAACATCATCCTAAGCTGTAAAATTAAAAAATCATGAACCTAACAAAGCAACAACCCCACAAAAGCCTTATCTAAGGACCCCATGTAACATAAACCTTTTTAGTTACTCCAATTGGAAAGTTTAATACTAAAGAAAACTTCCTGATCCAATACATGAATTCCCTTAAATGTTAAAAAATAAAACTTTCATGGTACTTCCACCTTTCAACGTACACTTAGGTGTTAGCTCGGTTTAGTCTTGTAACCTCAAGGTACAGAGTTCAAATCCTTCTGGAACTTTATCGTAAAATGGTAATTAGTGTCACTTAATCAATAAAAATATTTCTCGTTTTCCCAAAAAAGAAATAAAATAAAAAATATATCGTTGAAGTTGAATAAAAAATAAAAAACATTGAAATTTTGAATTTGAATTTGTCTAACACGTTATGAAAACAGCTTAAAAAAAAAAAAAGTAGAAATGGGTGATTAAGAAACAGAAAATGAAGATATGAATATGTGTTGAAGCAAATGGATTATAACTAACCTGAGAAAAAGAAAGATTAAGCTAAGATCTGGTTGAAATGAGTTGGAACACAGAAGAGAGGAGAAGAATAATCAGAGTTTGAGTAATGATGTGATGTGATGTATATCTAAAATGTGTTTGCGGAACAGCCTGAACCACGGAGAAGTCTTCTTGTTTGGTTCTTCACCACGTATGTATGGTTTGAATTGAATTGAATTGAAGCAGATGCAATTCAAGAACCACCTTTTTTTGCTTTTCTTTTTCAATTTCAAATTTTACCTCTTTCCTTCTTAATACTACTAGCAGACAATAAAGATTCAGATACAAAAACAAACAAATCAAAGGGAGGGGTAAAAATTAACATAATGGATAAGTCCCTGCAATAAAAGACTGACGAGACATTTGATATGTTGTAGTGCAATCTCCAACTTATCCATAGTGTATGAGTTTTGTCTATGAATTTATGGATGTACGTTGTCAATTTTAATGATTTTTTACATTTTAAAGTTAAAAATAATCAGATAATCTTAAATGCTGAGGCCTGTCCATTTCAATTTTTGTGCGGTTTTCAAACAGATAATCTTAAATTTAAATATAAAAGTGCGCGTTTTTCTTTGCCAACCAATATTGAAGAGAAAATTCAGCCACAACAACAAATTTTGTATTGTTCATTTACCAAACTACCCCTGAGTGGTTGGTCGCTTGCTGCCGGCTCAAGCTAATGGATATCATTATTAGATGACAATTTGTGAATATTATTTTCACAAGACGAATATTGTGTATGATTTGGTCTTTTTCTATGTTTAAAAATTATATTATCAATAATAATAATCCCCTTTTGTTTTTGTTACAAGAGCCAATAATTCGTTTGTTGTTTAGTCTCAAATCATTAATCAATAGAGGATTGCTTTTCTAACATGGGATATGTCTTAGCAACACAAGTAAATGACTAAAAAATCCAGCGGCAGTTAACTGCCGCTGGTTTTGTAGTTATAACCCAACAGTAGTTAACTACTGTTTGGGGTATTTTAGTAATTTACTTGTATTATTAGGAACTTCTGAGTGTCAAAAAAGCAATTGTCTAATCAATATTTGAACTTTGAGGTAGGATTGCAGTCACTAGTCACTGCACTACTATGTTGCTTGGTACAAAAACAACGTTTTTCCATGTACCCATCAATTGCAATTACTATCAATTAGATCACCTATGAATCGTACCATAAATAAAATTATTTAATGATATTGATATTGAATCTACATTTCAAACTTGATATTTGATATATTGATCGAGGTCGAATTGAATTGAGATCTCTTAAACAATGTCTTAAATTTGAATGTTGTGGATAGAAAAACATTGTGAAATTGTATGAAAAAACATGGCTGTGAGGAAGACAGGACACCACAAAAATCGGCAAATAAGGTTCATGGTCAAAATTTAATCATTGATAAAGTTTGTAGATAATTCACAGTAAGAACATGGTTACGCAGAGAAATAAAACTTAACGTATCATCTTTATTTTTTAATATTCACCCTTATGGATTAAGATCTCTGTATTTCTAAATATAACTCTATAGGAAGAAATACATAAACATGATTTTAGTGAGATCCATATTTTAAAAGGATATTTTAAATTTGAGGTCTTCGTTTCTTTAGTTAAATGGAGATAATCTCAATTCTAACTTATCAGAAATTAATTAGTATACATCCTGAAAGTATAAATATGTTTCACATGTGTCTGAATTTTGTTTGGCTGTAGCATGCATCCAATTATATCTTCTTCTTTTTTTCATGTTATTAACTTATTATAATTATATCATTATTCCTAAAATATATCATGTGAGATGCATGTCTAAATAAATAACATTAACAAGGCATATTGGTTAACTTCCTTAAAAAAAATTATAAAAAAAAGGCATATTGGTTAACAAACATTTTATGTGTGTTAAAAAAAATTAAACTCACTTTATTATGTTTGGTGCTTATATCAATTAAACTAAATTAAATTAAATTGAATACAAATAAATTGATTATATTGTTCTATTTATATATTTAGGGAAATGCTAACGGTGCCCCCGGGGCACTGGTTAAGGATACTAAAAAGGAAAATTATATAGTAATTATTGCATTGAAAACTGTGTAATTAATCCATAAATAAGTCAACAAAATTTCCTTTTATGGTAATAAATTCCTTTTTTTGTATGCTTAACCAGTGCCCCGGGGGCACCGGTTAGCATGACCCATATATTTAAACTTAATCTTGTCAATAAATATATCAAATTTCAAAGACTTCCTATATAATGCGAATAGAAGGAAGAAAAAAATGTGAACTTCCATAAATTCTAAATCAACCGGTAAATGTCATAATTATTAGGTTAAACATCATGACCTAAATTCAAACTCAGCATTTCCCACTTATGTGGATGAATATTTAAACTGTTATTATCATTTCGTATGTCTATCAAAAGAGAGAGAGAGAAAAAAAAAAGACGTAATCGTATAACGAAGATGTAGAAATTAATGTACATTTTCAACGGGACACAATTGGCATATAACTATATCACTTAAGCACCGGTTGATGAGTTTGATCTATGGTTGGTGAGTAGGGAAGAACAGCTTTAGAGAAATATCAACCCTTGATCTTTGTACTTTGAAGAATTAATATATGTAGCTTCTTGTAGGAGAATAACTTTGATAATTATTTTCTATCTTCATTTTTTTTGTCTCTCATTTTATTTGCAATTTTAACCATTCAAGTTCTTCGTGTCAATTAAATCTCTAGTTTAAAAATTGAGTAAATATTTTTTGTAACATATTATAAATACAAAATATCTACTAACTTCATTGATAACTAATCTCTATCCATAAAACTCATCTACAAATTACGCTTTTTTCATATGAGTTAAACTCAAAATTTTGCTTTAGAGATTCAAGTTCAACTCCATTTACAACAGTATAATGTTGGTAAACTAAACAAATATTATATGTTTCTATGAGGATATATGACGATTGATATGTGAAATTTTCAATTTTACAAGTTTAGAGAAAACATGGTTTTTATGAGTTGGTCGAGACGAGTTAGTATGGGGCCCGAATATCTATTTTAGGGGTGTGAAAAATGAACATGAGAAGGAGACAATACAAGTGCACTGCACCTTAATACTTGTCTCCCTTTTTTTCTTTTAATAGATAGATTATAACGTTGTGGGGACACAATAAGAAGCTAAGATCTAAATTAGACCGTAAAAACTCCCTCTATTACTCCTTTTAAAACTCACTTTAAAATGGGCCAACATAATATAATAAGACTCTGCGTTAATTTCCCTAAATAAAAGAGTGAGGTATTGTTCCACAAGCATAACTCAGTTGGCAGAGATATGCATTGTTATATACAGGGCTGGAGTTCGAACCCCGAACACCTCACTTTTTTACTTTAAAAAGATGAATTTTAGTCACTGGATTACTTGGAAGAAAAAAATAGAGTGAGGTACCGAGAAATGACAATTAGAGCGAGTATTATTAATTAACAACAGGATTCAAATTCAAAATATCCTTACCCTGATTTGACTCCCTCCACAACCTCAAATATCTTTTTTATTTGTCGAGTCAAATCATTAAACTATTATTGTATGAATACTTTTTGCATGTGGAGCATATGATAATACTTATTACCCTTCCTTTAACCTTTATCAGACCACCATTATTTTACACATTGCCTTTTTCTCCATATCCCTTCTTCATCTTTCTCTTCCTATAAAATTGAAACTAATTCATTTCCAAAAAACAAAAAAAAAGTTGAAACTGATTAATCAATCTTTATAGTTTCATGGAACTTACGATTTAGTTTCTTGTAAGTTCCTGGATTTTTTTTTTTAAAATAAAAAAATCTACCTTGATCTATATCTTTGGTGTCACTTTCAACTTGATCAGTACTCTAATTTGAATCCAGCAAATCTATCCCTGAGAATGCAACATGACTATTGAGAGAATGTTGACACTCGCGTGATCCCATCCAACTCAACGAGCAAGCCTCCACAATTACACGGAAGACACCCGGTTTATACCAAAAATACGCTCCAATTCATACCAATGACAATAAGAATCATGGTAAATTTAATATTTCAATATACAACCAACATAACATGGCTTCATATTGAGTATTCACATAAATAAATTTAGAGTACCACTTGACGGCATATTGATGAGTTTATTCTAACTTTATGCCCCATAACTTTGTTTATGGGTTTATGCTACACAACACAAGTATTTCTCAATGATTTGGCAGTTTATTGCCAAACAATCATCATCACTCTAAAACAAAAATTGACTGAATTGCCTAAAAAAAACCTTCGCTTTTACAATTCAGAACACGTGGCCAAACCCATTTAAATTAAATAACAATATATAAGAGAAAAGCATGCAAAAAGTAAAACAAAATAAATGCAAACTTGGCAATGCCAATAAAGGAACACTGCTACACCTATAATGATATTATGCTTCCCAGATAAAAACTCATCTGCAATCTGCACCAACTGCATCAAGGATGGATTTGAAACCATCTCTTTCTAAGCATGCAGCTAATTCAGCCTATAAACCAATTGAATGAAAATGAGAACTATGGTGCATTCATATACACTATTTAAATGTGGATAAAACTCACGTGTAACAGTGAAAAGAATAGTAGGATACCTTTATTTGAGGAATGAGTGCAGGTCCCCCATAAGCAAATGCTGTATAGAGCTGAACAAGAGTTGCTCCAGCTCGTACTTTCTGGTATGCATCCTCCCCACTGAATTTTTACACAAGGCTCGGAATTATTGCATATTTTATTTGCAGTTTTAGATGATAAGAGGAATACTAATATACAGCAATGAATAAGTATGAATAAGTGAAGGAAAACGTAGTTTTTACCTGCTAATGCCCCCACAGCCAATCAAAGGAATCCTACCCTGATATACATGAATTGACAGAGTCATGTTGTTAGGCATGAATAACAAGTATAAGCAAATCAAGACAAAAAAACATTATGTGCTGGAATGTGTATACTAAATCTGTAATTAAAAATGCTGAAAATAATGTCAGCGAAAGGACTCCTCTAAAAGTCACTATCAGGTGCTGAGTATTTACTCTAATGGAAATTACAAATCACTGTTTATAAGTGTATACATTAGCATCCATGGATACTATACTACTTGCACCATCCAGAGTAGTGGCGTGCATTGGAGTGAGAAATTATTAGATGCATTAAACTCTTATTTCAGTAAAGTTTGCAAATTACAATATAATAACAACAACAAACGTACCCTTGTCAAGATATACATCTCCTTCAAGATATTGGTGGAGAGATTGAAGAGAGGCTTCCCACTCAAGCCACCAGTTTCTGAGGCCAATGGATTGTTTTTGACAGGATCTGGTCTTGAAATAGTTGTATTTGATATAATCTGGAAATAATAAATGAATAAATTAAGAGTAAATGAAGCGAAGCTTTGCACAATTTGAAGCTTTTTCTTCATGCCACAATTTTAAATTAGTGGTAAAGTAGAGAGATACCAGTCCATCCAAGTGAAGAGCCAATGCAACCTACAAACAGATATAAACTGTTATATGGCATATGTGATGACGAAGATGGCAGAAAATATATGAACATGAACATGTTTACCGCAGCAATGTCTTCAAGGTCTTCTTTTGACAAATCTGGTGCGATTTTTACCAGCAATGGAGGGGGGCCCTCCTCACCCCATTGCATTTCATCACGTGCAGCCTGAACCTTCATAAGAAAAGCATTTTTTTTTCTAAAGTCAATACCTTAGTATCAAGGTGAGATACAAATAATGAAAGCTTCACATCCTAGTTCCTACCTTCTTTACAAGATCCTTCAATTGCTTTCTTCCTTGAAGCATGCGCAAGCCAGGGGTATTGGGTGATGAAACATTAATCACCTAGAAAGCGATACAAATATTTAGCTGAACAGAATATCAAGCATTCATTTGAAAATTTGCATTTACCCCCAAGATACTTGACATTTTCTATAGAAAAATGGAATCAGTATATATAACTATATAAGTTGTACTTAACCAGCTATTTCTATCCAGACAAATAACTCCTCCTTGTTGACTACGGTCCACTTTGGAATAGCACCTAGCTCATTCAAGTTTTTCAATTGCAATATATATATATAAGCTTATGGATATTAATGGTTAAGTAAAATAAGAGGAATTCTGGAAAGATGGCTAAGGAATATTATTTTTTCTGTAGTGCTTCTTGAGAAGTTCATCCAAACTGACTCTGCCACAAATTCTTCTTAATCTCTCTCATACTTTCGGCATATCATACAACATTATTCTCAGTTTCCTAAACCACAGCATGAGCAATTGAGATGACAGCATCCATGAAAAAGCCATCTATTGAAAATCAAAGAGAACCTAAAATGCATGACTTTTAAAAAGTATTATTTTAGCACACATAATTCATCCACACTACATCTGGGATTTTTATGAGAAGGGGAGTGTCAGAGATATTAATAAAAATTTAAAACTATCAACCAAAGGACAAGGATATTAATGAGAGATAAGGCAAATGATCCAGGGCATAGATATTTGATTGACATTTTAGATCATTTTATACTGTTAGACCTCTTTTACTCATTAAACAATTTTTTTGCAAATACAGTTTCATTTTTTTCAAATTGTCAATCAAGCCATAAAAGAGCCAGTAGTAAGACAGTGAGGTCATTGTTGCGGATATGGGAAAGTTATGATGGTCAAGTGCTCAAGTCAAACAAAACAAGATAGACCTATAAATGAAACCATTAGAGAGGAGTGTGGGATAATTTCCACTATAGAGCAGATGATAGAGTCTTGTCAAAGGTGATATGGAATGTGTTAGAAAGGCTAGTAGAAAAGAGGAAAAATATCACGATAGATAGAGAAAGACCAAAGAAAATTGCCATGTCAAATTGAGTTTATGGTTAAGAAGTTGGAGATCATGGGTTGAAACTCGGATAAATGAGTAAATATTAATCTAACAACTAATTACTAACATTCGCCGTTCAAAAAAAAGAAGATTCAATACTCTATCATTGGACATGATTCGTGAAAGGAATTATTGTATCTTTTTTACCATTGTAGTCAACTCACCTAATAGAAAAAGGCTTTTGTTGTTGTTATTATTGTTGTAAATGTGTTAAAAATCCATACTATACATTTTTAAAGTACACTGTTAACTGTAGCGTATATACATGCTGTAGTGACAAAGCATGACTTGCTATGTAATAAAATGCAAATATTTTTTTATTAAAAATTTAAAATGAATGCAAATGAAACACATACATGTTAAACACAACAAACAAGGAATGTTTACCAGCTATATTGACCACATATCTAATTTAACTGCATGAAGAAAGTTGCCAAGCATACATCTTAGACATGAAAAGGTGTATAATTATCTTTATAGCATGCACTCTACCATACCAGGATAAGTTGTGGCATATTAGTTTTCTACCATTCCTTTGTTTTTTATAACCAGTATAATATTTACCAAATAATCAGCAAATTGGGACAATGTATGTACTCCTTGAACATAGTCTGCTGCAGCGTCTTCACTTGTCTTGTTCTTGCCGAGATTGACACCAAGAATGCCAGGGCCAGCTTTTCCACCATGTTTGACTTCATTATTTGAATTTGTTGAAGTGCTTGAAGTTTCATCTAGTTTTCTCTTACCATGCTGAGCACCCAACCGCTTTGCAACAGCAACAATCCCCTCGCTATTAAAACCACATCTATTTATAACAGCACTGCAAATTTGATTGAATGGGCTTAGGAAGAAGTAGATTAACATATAAGAACGTTTAAAAAGAACAACCTATCAAAAGTAACAACAACCTTCATTTCATTTCAAAAGCTGTTTCTCTAGTGCAAAGAAACAAAAGACAAATACTTACCCTTCGTTTCGCAACCTGAACATTCGAGGCTTTGGATTTCCATCCTGGGGGACAGGAGTAACAGAGCCAACCTCCACAAAGCCAAAGCCTAAACCAAGTAAGCCATCCACAGCCTCAGCATTTTTATCAAAGCCTGCAGCAAGACCTACTGGGTTGGAGAACTTTCTTCCCCAAACCTCTAAACCTAAAATTGGTGGGTCGGGCCTCTTCTCCCTCGGAACCCAACAACGAGCTGCAGCAGAGACCGCTAGTTTGTGCGCAAACTCAGCGTCCATCAAAGCGAAAAAAGGATTGACGAGTTTTGTTGCTGAGAATAACCATCCGCTGTAAAGAATATAGCTCAAAATTGGATCATTCATTTCGAAGGTATCGATTTCATCTTCAAATCAAGCATTATCAATAATATTTTTCTAGTGTAATAACTTAAAAATTGTAGAAGATTACATAGTATATATACACTGGCATATAGTGAAAACATTTGAGTACACAGTTTTTTTCCCTTGAGATGAAAAAAGAAATAGAATGATGTTTAAAAAAAAACAATGAAAGAAGCAAATCAAAATGCATACAACACTCAAACTCCCAAATGAAGTACCAGAAAGTAGCTTCATCCACAGTACTCACATAAGCTCCACCAGCTATAACTAGGCCTAATGTGGCTCCTGTCAACAGTCTTCCCTGGCCATTCAAAGTAAACAGAATAAGAGAAAGTTTAGATGAACTTCTACACAGACATTTGAGGAAAAAAGGAATATCAAAAGAATCTTATAACAGCCTTGAGGTTTTAAACAATGTCTTCTTGTATTAGTCAAACTTTAAATAAGCTTTGCACCTCAATTTTTTCAAAAGTTATCTTGTCAAGCTCCTTAATGAACACCTATAAGCTGCTTGTAAGAACTTTTCCATAATTGAAGAACCATTAACTTATTTTTAATAAGATCTCCTTTGAGCAATAAGCTAATGCAAAATGGGCCCAGGTAGACTCGACCCTGTTTGGATAAACAGCTTAATTGCAGCTTACAGCAGAAGCACTTATTATATGATAAGTGTCTGCGTATACGATATTTCTATAGTAAAAGATAAAAGATTGTTTTCGTATAAGTTATCAGATTTTTCATAAGCTATCTTGGAGAACTTATGAAAATCAGCTGAAAATAGCTTATGAACAATGTGATAAGTTGTTTATATAAGTTCTTCCAAACAGTCAAAAAACCCATATGCTAGTAGTCAATCCAAACAGACCCCCTCATAAGTAAAAAACAAGTTCAATTGTACATGTCAGCAACAAACTAGATCACATAGTACAGACACTACATATTATTCTTAAATATGTTTACATATAAGCAAGATATCTCTAAAATATCTTCGAATTCATTAAGACATAAAATTACTCTCAGCAACATGTACAATGCAGTTGTTAATACAGTAACGCGAAAGGAATTGGCATCTTCCAATCCAACCTCCAGATTAACCTTAAAAATCATTTTTTGATTGAAAATCCCAAAAACAAGTGAAGAAAAGCACATAAACAATTCCTTAAAAAAAAGCACATAAACAATAGAATGCATAATGTGAGAAAGGGGAATAAAAAAACATACTTTCTTGGAATAGTAACCAATCTTAGGAGCATTTTGAGGTGCAGAGGAAAAACCTCTGACAGTTGGAATCCGATTGAAAACAGCCCTTTTGAGAAAAACATCTCTAAGCAGCTTTCTACTAGAACACGCGGCCATTCTTCGAATGTAACTTCAACGCAACAAAAGGAATCCACGAAACACTGAAAAGAGTAATGGATACTAAGAAATTCGAAAACTTTACAGAAAAAAGTGAAAGGGTTTTAGTGGCGGCGGCGGCAATACAGGAGAAGTAAGAAGAAGCTTCAAATGGGTTTATGGAGGGCAATCGGAATGCGGTGGTTCCGGCAGGGAGAGTCGAAGGAGCCGCCGTAGGTGGAGGAAGGGGTTTAGTAGCAAGCACGAAAAAGGTGTTTTGCTTTGGGTTTATAGAATCGAATCAACCCCATTTGGTGTAAGCCAGTGTATTCTAAAGCCTGATGGAAAATATAAGAAAATCAAAAATATATATATTAGAAGAAAAAAACAGTAATTTTTTTTAAAGATAAAAAAATTAAAATAGCACATTATTTTTTTAAAAGAAAAAAAAAAACACGTTATTATTAGCACCTATATTTCTCAACTTGAGTGTAAGTAGGGGTGTGCATGGTTCATAAACTGAATCAAACTAAACCATTTTCCGTTCCTAAAACCATTTTTAAAAACATATATAGTTCAGTTTAAAATAGGTTCAGAAACAGTTGAAGGGTAGTGCTTTAGTTACATCGGGTTGCGAATGTCATGTGACATTGACCAACTACAATATCACAAGTGTACAGAGAATCTTTGTGTGAAAAAAAAAGAAATCCGCTTGTGACGTTGTGATCGACCAATGTAACTTGACATTGACATCCCGATGTCATCCAAGTGCTAACTGTTCCAAACCGCTACTCAAAGCCTCCATGATCATCGACTTATTTTAAGATACATAAAATGTCAACCCCAAGCAACAACAAAATGTTTGTATATAAATAACATGCATTTTCAACATGCAAAGAGGTTACGATTACGATGTGACATCTGAATATAAAACACAAGATTACATAACCTAACACAAGATGACTTAGCATTATCTACTCAACATTAATTTCACTTTCAACGAACAAGTACAACGGGTCTCCTGTGTTTGTTCTCCATCGAAACATGTGCTCCACTTCAATGTCTCTTTCAAGAGTCTTACAATCATACCTTAACTTCCAGTCACTGTGGACATCATTCAACGAATAGTATGGCTCTACATGTACAATATGTTTCACCCTTTGACTAGGATCATTTGACAAGTGGAAAAAGTAGTTGAAAACATCTATTAATTCTGATAGCGTATCAATAAGATCTAACATCCAACCAGTGAACAGTCGATTTATATGCCCAAATTTAACGGTGGAACGTATTGCATTCGACATTGTGAAAATGAAAAAAAAATTAAGAGAAGATGTAAGAATATAAGATGAAATTGTGTGATAAATTGAAAGATGAAAGGAAGTATTTATAGTAGATGAAATAATATATTTTAATTAATTTATTAAAACTAAATTTCAAAACTTTTAGTCAAAACACGTTACCCAAGTTGGTCTGCGCGGACAAGACACAACTCAAAGTGCCTCACAACTTGGAGTTGTGGGGTATTTAAATTTATAAAAAAAATGGAAAATACCACACAATCTTGACTTGTGGGGTATTTAAAAAATTTTAAAAAATATATATAAAGTACCTCACAACTTGGAGTTGTGGGGTACAATAAAGACAAAAATTTCGCCAATTTTCAGGGTCCCCCTCAACTTGGAGTTGTGGGGTGTTAGGTGGCCCAAAAAAAGTAGGGCAGTTATGAAAATTGTTTAAAAAGTAGGGCATTTTTGTGTTTTTGGCAAAACAAGTAGGGTATTAAAAAAAAATCATAAGAATGGAGTATACATAATGTCAACACACACAACACTAAGCCAACTTAACAAATGCACGACCCCAAAAATATTGACCTATATGCCACTACAAATGATCTAAATATCATCTTCCTTTTAAAAAACACACAAAGTTTTTTATAGATATTTGTGAGCCTTAACCAATTACGAACATTAATTTTTTAAAAGATTCAATTATGAACACTATTACCATGTCAAAAAAGATAGACAATATAATTGATTTTTCTTTAATCAAAAAGTGAAGAAGGCGATGTATGTGTTTTGCATGATACTAATAACACATCATAAAACATGCCCTACACGTGGGCTTTTGCGCTCTCTTATACCAAAATAAATAAGAACAAACAAGAATATTATCCATGTTATTAGCACTAAACAAAATATCATAAATTTGGTTTAGGTAACCGCTTTTTACGAAAATCGAACAAAGTACGTCTATGAGGAAAGCTCGGCTAAGAATTCTTAATGCTCTAGATGAATGAGAGTCAAGCATTTGTATGCGAGGTAGAACGAGAGACCTCTAATTTGACCTTACTATGTATTGTTAAACAACTAGATGGCATGTTAAAAGCAGATTAATATTCCCATTAAATGTGTTGAGCAAAACAATAGAAAGGCATGCTAGTTTGGATTAGTCTAATAGTCATTAATGGAAGAGTAGTGTTAGCAACCCTCTCTTTTCAACACTCACTTTCTTATTGGTTTAAATGAAGGTGAGACTCACACTTTGAAAATGGGTTCCACTTAAAGTGGTGGGACATAAATTAATTTCATTCGATAAGAGAGTGGGTGTTAGAGAGAGTGTTTAAAAGAGAATGTCCCTAGCATTCCTCTTAATGAAAATTTGGCACAAATGTTTATAGTATATAAATATAAAGACTTAAGCACCTTTTTGGTCCCTTATCTTAATTTCAGAGCTCATATTGGTCCCTTATTTAAAAAAGGTGCAGATAGGTCCTTTAATTTGTTTAATTGGTACCATATTAGTTATTTCCATCATTCAAAGGCTAACGACATTAACTGCAATGTTCGTGACATGTAAGTTAACATATTATTCTTCCCATTGTACTGGTTCCCCTATAAATCAAAATTAAGGTTCATTGAAACCCATATATCTCCAAATTCTTCACCCCAAATTAGAGATTTCAACTAATCTTCTTCTCCATCTGAGGGAACATGTCAAATTTAGAGGTTCCTCATAATCTTCATTTTTGAAATAGTTGAACAATGATACAGAAGGTGCATCCAACACAAATTCACATGGATCTCGTACTCAAAAACCATGAATTCGCATGAAAAGGACCAATGTCATACAAATTAAACAAATTAAAGGACGTATATGCACCTTTTTTTAACAAGGGACCAATATGAACCTCAAAATAAAGATAAGGAACCAAAAAAGTGTTTAAACGAAATATAAATTAACGAAGGATAATTTTGTAAAATCGCTCATAATTTCTTTTTTCCATTCAACACTAATAATATTTTTTAATTTTGTGAAATGACAAAAACAACTTCTATAATTTGCAATGAATGAGGTATATTTTTAACCTTACAAAAATGAAGTATATTTTTTTACCTTAATAACATCTGGATCATGTTAACAAATGTCACTTATCAAGTAACCAAATAAATAAAGTTTTGTATTGAAAACAACATTTTATATTTTTAAAAATTGCCTGCACAATTTTTAAAACATTGATATATTAATGATGCGTTTGATTTACTAAAAAATAAATGACAAGATATGACAACTTTTGTTGTACAATATTTGATTGTAAAACTGGTCATTTAGGTGTAAGAGACCAGACAAAAACTATTGCCAAAACTATAACACTCTTGTCTCTTACACAATTTTTGTGTAAGGCACAAATTATCTAAAATACCAAAATAACATTTTATCCACCAAACATTTTTTTTTAATTTTTTTTTGTTCAATGTCATATAAGTTTGTCCTATATTGTTCCACATTATCCTAATTTGTGCTGTGTTGTTATGTTCATTAGTTGCTTGAATCAAATCAAACGTAGGATAAGGTCACGTCAACTCTACACATTAAATAAAGAATTATGCTCTTCACCCAACAAAATTGCTTGCTCTCAACTGAAAAGATGAAACTGCGCCTGCGTGAGTTAACTCACGCTAGCTGTGTTCTTTGTATGACTTAAGTCACGCTGCATGAGTTAACTCACACATCAGGGACACTATTGCTTCTGCCTGTGCTATGACTAATCACAGACATGACGTGAGTTAACTAACATAGACCATGTATCCTGCGTGACTTAAGTCACACAAATTTAATACTGACGCGACTTAACTCACGCATGAGTATTTTGGCATTTTCAGTTGGAAATGAACAAAAATTGTTGGGTAAAGAGCAGAATTCTTAAATAAAAGGAAAAGAAATGTGACGGCTAAATAGCAGCCAGTGGGGGGGGGGGGGTCAAATAA
>Ga0315914_1002031_pt1 | contig 30935 bp, 11 predicted proteins | sample MpolenodulesMG_FD_203920 | JGI IMG/M metagenome (GOLD analysis project Ga0315914, IMG submission 203920) | Medicago polymorpha root nodule microbial communities from Los Angeles, California, United States - elongated nodules | ecosystem: Host-associated > Plants > Roots > Nodule | place: USA...
TGAAATGTTGCAGTTAGGGTGGGGGGAGGGTGGAGAGGTGTGGAGGTGGAGGCGGAGGTTGTTCGCCTAGGAGGAGGAGATGGTGGGGGAGCTCACTTTACTGCTTGCTAATGTTACACTGCCGGTCAATAAGGAAGACAAATGGCTATGGATTTTGGAGAACTCAAATGCCTTCACTGTTCGTAGTCTGTATAATTTTCTTACTCTTCAACTGCATGTTGAGCTACCAGTTGATGTTTCTTCTATTTGACATAAGGATGTTCCTCTTAAGGTGGTGGTGTTTGCATGGCGTTTGTTTCGGGATAGATTGCCTACAAAGGACAATCTCCTCCGGCGAGGTGTTATTAACCATGATTCCAGGATGTGTGTGGCAGGGTGTGACTCTATTGAATTGTCTTCTCATTTATTTTTACATTGTAATATTTTTGGTTCTGTTTGGCACTTCATTTATAGTTGGATTGGCGTCTCAGTGACCAACCCATTTTATGTGCCTGATCACTTTCATCAGTTCGGCTTTTGTGGTGGTATCGGGAAGAGGCGGCGCTCAATTTTACAGGTTATATGGTTTGCAACTGTGTGAGAAATTTGGAAGGAAAGAAACAACAGGTTGTTCAAAGGCAAAGAATGCCCCATTTTTCAGGTGGTTGATAGGATTAAGTTCATCTCCTATATGTGGTTGAAGGCGAAGTACGTAACTCTTCCCTTCAATTTTCATGGCTGGTGGCTTAGTTCGTTCACCATGTTGGGCATAGGCTAATAGTTTCTTTCTATTTGTATCTTTTTTCCTGCTTTTGTTTCTCTATGTACATATTGTTCAGACCTTGTTGTTCTTCCTTGGTACACCTTGTGCTAAGAAGAACGCTTTTATTTAGTAATATATTTCATTTTAGCCTCTTCGAAAAAAAAGAGATCAACATCTACAATATACCTCCCCATTTTGAATACTTAAATGAGTGTTCATGTACACATTATTTATTTTATTTTATTTTATTTTGGTACAAGTACACATTATTTATTTATTTGATTAAATCATGTACACATTATTTAATTTATAGCTTTTTTATTTAAAAAACATGCAACTCTTCAATTCAACGTTTTAAAAAACTTACAAAATGAATCCCACAAATAACTAACTATACATTACTACGTTACAAAGAAATTCATTTTAATACAATCTACCAAGTGGAGTTTGCAAAAAGTTAAGAGAAAGTGTTTTTCTTGTCACTTTTGTTTACAATATAAGTGTTTTTTTAACTTGATGTTAAATCAGTGAAACACTCACTCATTTGGATACACTAATTGTCTTGAGTTGTGCATGATTCCTAAAAATTAGTTAGATGTGTTCACTTCAATAATGAAATGAATTTCATTTTTTAAAGTAATCATTAATCTGAAATAAATAAATACTGTAAAGGAGACACTTTAGGCTTAAGTACTTACAGTAGCATGCGCAGATCTAGGCTAGATCGAACTTTTTTAGAAATTATCTGCTAAAAATGTTAGACTAGATGCTATTAAAAGAGTCTTGTATTCCTATGAAGATATTAGTCTACATTATTTTTATTATTTATATGTATTATTATAAAAAAAAAAATGAAATACGATGTCATATAAAGTTAGATACTCTAAAATACCATTTAAATATCAAAATAGATCACAATATCATTAATCTGTTAGATCATTTAAATATCAATGTTTGTAGGGAAGGGGATGAGCTATTTGTTTTATGTGGACAAAAAACATAATTTGATAATTTTTCGTGTCAAAAAACATATTTAACACGAAAAAAATATGATAAATGATATAAAGATAATGGTGGTTTTAATAAATTATCTTTATTAACTATTGACGTGTATTTATTATAATGATTAGACATTAATTTTTTTGTGACAAAAATAAATGATATTCATTCATTCAAATTGATAGAGTACATCGATACAATGCAAATTCGCTAAAAACAAAAGGGATGAAACTGCGAACAAACTCAAAACATCTATGTTAATAGCATAAAAGGAAAAGTACAAAACCCTACACATATGACTATATTCAAGTCTTCAGAATACCCATGTCTCCGGATCTACAAAGTGGAAGATGCCAAAGTCATTGATTGGATCTGCACTGGATCGGAGTTGATATGACAATCTGAACCAAACAAATACTTGAACGAAACAAGAAAGACAAACAGCGTCGCACAAAGACGACGAACAAACCAACGTCCCACTAAGGCGACGAAATCACAAAAATAAAAACGAAATAGATGTGAAAATCATTTATTTCAATAAAAGGGAAAGAGAAAAATGAGTTAGAGGGATGATTTTGGTGGATGAAAGAGAAAAAACTAAGGTTTTGGTGACGACTCACAAAAGAGAAAAAAATAAGACTATGAACCAAATTTAAATGTTCTGGCGTGAGTCTAAATGACTAGACATTAGGTGTGTACATTAGTTGTGTTTCGCAGAACAACAATTATAGTCATGTTACTCGATTTATAGGTTTGGTTTTCCTTGAGAAAAAGCTATGGGTGTCTTCACTTGATATAGATGACTTACTTGTGAATTATTTGAAAGCAACGTTATTAAGTTGTTTTTTTTAATCAAGATAGGCTTAAAAGTCATATTGATGATTTGATAAAGCTTTCGGTGTGATCCTGGATTGAAAATAAAGTTAAGGGTTTATTCTACAACTTCTATTTATTGAGTATTCAACGTATGAGTCCAACAAAGTCGTTGTAGTATAGTGGTAAGTACTCCCGCCTGTTAAAATTTTAGAGTTTGACGATATAGGACGAAGGTTTTCCGGAATGCCAACGTAGTTGAGATATCAGGTATTTCCTCCTGATGTCTCCTTACTCTTGCTAGAAAAAAAACGTATGAGTTTAAATTAAGTGTGGTTAATCTTAGATTTTGGTTCCTTTTTTGTTGATTTGGTAACGCCGTTATGTTTCGGTGCATTTTTTTCTTGACTCTTGTATATTTTCAATATTAGACTTGTTTTTTATTTTTGTTGCTTTGTCTAGTTTTATTTTATTTTGGCATCTTATGTATTTCATTATAATCATATTACATATATGATACAGGTAGAAAATACAGTCTATTCTCATAAGCTTAACTCAGTTGATAGTGATATTACATATTTATATGTAGGGTTTGGGGTTCGAACCCCAAACACTCCACTTCTCCACGTTTAAATGTGCGAGCTCTATCCACTAGGCTACTTGACCAAAAATAAAATAAAATATAGTCAATCAAAACTACATTAAAAATTAAAATGGACATTATTTGAGATTTTTTTTGTTACAGATATAACGGCTATGAAACATAGGAAGTAATCATTTTCCTATACAAACACAAATTATGTTTTACCTCAAAAAAATTGCAATATAATGGTCCCAGCTGATTAAGTTCCTCGTTTTTTTATTTGCATGTGGCCAAGACTTGGATATCGTGACGTTATAACAATAATTATAGACGATGCCGTATGTAATGGATCATATAGCATAATAAACCATTTCCTCACACACACAGTGACACAGACTTGGGATTATTTATCTTGATTTAACTAATGACACGATAATATATAAAATATGAAAAGATAATGCTATTTAAAGTTGGCTTTCTCATCCCCTCAAATCTCAACGAAGACAATGACTTAAATATTGATCCTTGTTTCAGGTGTGCTGGCATCATCATTTGATAAAAGTTTTTCCATGCTTGATTGGCTTACCACAAATAGGTTGGCCATTAGCCCATTACTAATTTGGGTATGGGGAAGCACATTAACTACTATCTCCTGAATCTACGGATTCCTTGCACTCATATAAGATAAAATCATGCATTCATATAAGAAAAATAAGTGAGCATCTTCTCCATTTTCTTTCATCATTTATTCTCTCAAATTATTAAAAGTATGGTTGGTATGGACATTGCAATATGCAAAGACCGAAGTTTTGTGTCCCAAATTTCTTCCTTATTCACCTTTAAGGATGAATTTCTAATCACTAGGTTATTTGACCAAAAAAAAAATGTTTAAATGTCGGGTTATGAGGGGAGTCCGATGGACCGGCCAGATAGAACAACCACACCAGTACTAGTGAGAGGGACACCACACTCTTTAAGGCTATGAGTTTATGTGTCATCTTACTGATAACGTGTTCAACCTTTACTTTTCTATCCGATGTGTGACATATAGCTCACACTTGCACACAACACTCCCTCTCAAGTGTGAGTCCATCTATTCATCATGCTCCCCCTTCAAGCGGAAGCTCGGACCGGCTGCCTCGGTTGTACCCTTCGTCGAACTAGAGCTCTGATGCAACTGTTGGGTCATTGAGGGGACTCAGGGGACCGTCCACATCGAGGCCAGAACAACCACACAAGTGAGAAAGACACCACACTCTTACCCAAAACTTTAAGACTATGAGTTTATGTGTCATCTTACTTATAAGATGTTCAACCTTTACTTTTCTATCCGATGTGAGACATATAACTCACACTTGCACACAACATTAAGGTGTATAAGAATGATTATGAGTTATTAATATAGGACTTTGCATTTGTAAAAAAAAATGTAACACTTTTGCATTTATATTTTCAAATCTATAAGAATGAAATGGAGTAGAAAATAGAGAGGATTGTCCTCCACAACATAATTCAACCGGTAGGGATAATACATTGTAATATGCAAGGTTTGAGGTTTGAACCATCAGTCTTTCACTTATTCATTTTAAGGGGTGAATTTCTAGCATTAGAATACTTGAACCAAAAAAATGGAGAGAATTTTAACCCCGCATAAAATATGCTAATAATAAGTTGTGATCCTCTATCCATTTTCTTGGGTACAATCTATCCATTTTTCTAAAAGAAATGAGAATATTTATTTCTCAATAATGTAAATCAATGATATAGGGCCCGTTTGTTTTAGATTCTAAAAAAAATAGATTTTTCTTTGTATTTCTAAAAATAGTTTTTTTGGAAATTTAGTCAAAAATAGTAGAAGTTATTTCAAACTCATTTAGTATAAGTTAAAAAAGAGATTTTGACATTCACTAACTTAAATATTCGTTGTTCGAGATTTTACATGGTAAAAATTACATATTTTTTCAAAAATGATTTTTATGAAAAGCTATTTGAAATAGCTTTTTTTTTAGAGTTTTTTCAAAATTTAGTATCCAAATTTTTTTTTTAACAAAATGATGAAATACTTAGAATTACATTTTAAGATAAGCTATTCAAACGGATTTTTCATTTGAAGCTTTCCTTGAAAATTTCTTTGTTAAAAAAATATAACAAAAATCTATTTTGAAAAAAACTATAACAAACGGGCCCATAATTGCATGTTTTTTTTGAACTGGTGACATTTATTGAACATTTATAAACAGTAATTTTGATGTCATTCATTTAACAAAATGGAGAGGTTCTATACTCGCTAATTAGTATATATTATTTAATTATTTTTTCTTTTTACATTTTTTCATTGTTATGAGTGTGTACTCCAAATCTTATATTCAAAATTTTGTGATGTTAGAAGGGCTAACACATGGTTCACATTGGGACTCGACAAGTTCTCACGTAGGAATCTCACATCCAAATCACCATATGGATTCAAGTATCACTCGCATAGGGTTGTGCATGGACCAGGTTGGGTCGGTTTTGGCAAAAACCGAAACTGAACCATGTACAGAACTCTGGTTCTCTTCTAGTTTAAGAATTGTGTTGTACCATTGGGTTGGGTTAAACCTCCAATTTTCGAGTTGGGTTGGGTACTGGTTTACACACATTATTTTATTTTTATTTCGTTTAAAAATATGATTGTAAATTTGTAAAGGATGAGTAATTACACTACTAAAAAAATAAAAATTAGTGAGGGATATTTAGTGAGGGAAAACGTGAAATCCCTCTCTAATTCCGTCACTAAATTTTGCGACCAAGGAATTTGTGAGGAGTTTCATTTTTTCCGTCACTAATTTCCCTCGCTAATTTTGCTTTTTCTAGTAGTGTTATATTCTTAAAAAAATGACCAGACCTAAAACATGAGGTAACTTATTTTCACTATTATTTTAGCATCAAATAATAGTGGTGTCAATATGATCTCGTGAAGCGGAAGAGAAAAGTTCCACATAGAAGTCTTGTGTATGTCTACCATCACCAATTTTTATTTACTCATTTTTTATAGCTTTTTAAAACTTTTGTTATTCCAAATAGAAGTCTTGTGTACCATGATGAGCAATTCGAACTTGAAAAGGAAGACTCTTTTTTGGTATATGCATGAATGCATGTGTCTCCTCTTATCAAAATATATAAAAACTTTTCTAGCCATGGTTGGAACAGTGGTAGGTAACGTTGTGGACTTATGGTTAGGCACACCCTGATCTTACTTTGATAAAATAGAGAGGCACTTATAAGGTGCTTGATATTCCAATTTGAAACGTATCTAGGATCAACCAATGTGATTTATTTATGGTTTGCACTTTGCAATAGGTGGTGAATGATGAAGATTAATAAGGGATGGGCCTTGATGGCACGTCCTCCATTCATTTGACAAAATTAAAGGACACTATGATGTCACCTTCCTCTTATGCAGCTTGAATATGACTGCTGTGTGTATCATATCATTCATATACTTAATTAATTCATGTATGTCATAGCACCCGCAACTTATCATAGACATTTGTGGCTGGTCCCTAAAGTAATCACCAGATAAATTAAGTTAAAAATAAAATATTAGTATATTTCAATAAAAAGTATCCCATATAGATCATATCATGGTAGAATTAGAAATGTTACCCGTTAAAATACTATATGTATCATCATGATCCGTGATACCCTTTTATTTTAGATGTATCTGTAATACTAAATCAAATATTTTTAGTTGAAGCATACATCCTTCGGTCACTATTATAAGCAAAACTTTACATTTTAGATTCATTCATTAAATGATGTATGTAGTCTATAATAAAGATCATATATATCATTAATTGAATGAGTGTAAAATGCAAAGTTTTGTTTATAATAGTGACAGGAGGATGTATGTATCAGATGTTTTATTTTATTTTTTTGACAATTTTATATCGTATGATCGGATTTTAAAAACATGAGACTCGTTATACAAAAGTGTATATGAATTGAACAAGAGAAAAAGTATCAAGAAAGGATAAAGAAGAAAACATCAAAATATATTTATAAATAAATATGTATATGATAATAATCTATTTTTTCTCATAATTACGAACATTGATTCATTTTAAAATTTATAATTAAATGATATAATTATCTAATGATTTGCATGAAAGTACGCGAGAAACTATTTGCCAACAAAAAGGTTTGCATTTGCAAGAGAAGTGGGACTTTTTTTTTTTTGACAAAAGAAGTGGGACTTTTTACCTTTAATTTTAGTATTATACACACATGCACCTTACCTTTGTGTGGAAGGCATATATACATCAACTTGGAGTTTTCTACTGTATTTATTATTTAAAAACTTAAAGTGCCGACATATTACGTACACAGTGCCACACTACTAGTAATTCTTGTTGGTGGCACCACACAAATTATAGAGAGAAATAAATATTATCTGAACAATCACTTAATTGTCTGTCCAACAACGTATTTGTATATTTTATAGTTATGGTTTTGTTTTTTATTAGTTTTTTTCTTGTCTTTTTAAGTCAAATCAATAGTTATAAATAATATATGTTTATATGATTAGCAAATAAGTTGTTAAGTATTGGTTGTTGAAATAACATTCTTTCATTTATAAACGTTGGATTTATCAAACAATAGGAGTATTATATTTTTGAGAGAAAATTAAGATTGTGCCTGTAAACCACTTCAAAGATTTCTTCAAAAGTTTTGTCCGCTCTATATTTGTCTTTTGTTTTCTGAAATAATGGCCCTTACATGAAGTCAAGGGACGTAATATTCCATCAAAAATGTGCACGCATGCTTTCCCTTGTATCCACATTTTTTGTGTGGAACTATTAACACAATATACAATTGTAAAAGACTATTCATTTGAAACTCGTTAAACTTTATTTTTCATTTTAAAACATAGACAAATTTGTTATCAAAATTTAGAGGGAAAAAAAATCTGGAATTGGAGCTTGCTAGAGACGTACACCTCAACTTGATCTAAAAATTTTGTTTTATTGATTTTATTATTTTTATGTTTTTTTTTTTTGGAATAAATGTTGTGAAGTTGTCTTTGTGGATGGTAACGGAAACGGTCCCGAAGCGTTTGAAGTTGGAGAAATAATATTTGAACAACTATATCAATATATTATAGGGTTATTTCGACAACTAGTATTTTTAGGTTGTTGGAAAAGTTGTCACAAAAATGATGTCAACATCATAACTCTGGAGGTAAATGGATTTAACTTGTTCATGATTTGTTTCTATGATTGTTTCAGTGCTGTTTAGCTTATTGATTTTATTATATGCTTCTAAATAATGGTGATTAAACATCTTTCACTCTCTTTTTTTGTATACTTACCATATATGTGGTGGTTAAACGTTTTCATTTATCTTGTGACATATGGTGGTTAATCTTTCTTTGCTAAATTTAGATTTTGGTGAGTGTCTGGGAAGAAGTTAAATTAGACCCATAGGTTTGTCAAAGATCTAAATCAAGTTATACATTTCGGCCACTACCACTTTTTCATCATTTTTTCTTGTTTAACCGATGTGATTATGATCTGTACCACTTTGTAACAAAAAATTACACAGTTACATACATTACATTGTTTTTTCTTTGTTTTTGATTGTAGTGTTCATTTCAAGTTGAAAATGTTACCTATGTGACTTGTGATCAGCTCATTATTCTGCAATTGATACTATAAGTTTCAAATCTCATGATTGCAAAAATTTCTAAGATATTATAAATTAAGGTGCTATATTTTTCAGATTTAGAAAGGAAAGAACTATAATTATGGATCAATAAAAATGAGAACAAAAATCCATTTAGGTCATTTTAAAAAATGCAATACACGAATAAAACTTTTTTTTTTGAAAGACAACGAGTAAAACTTTAAAAAGTGGTTATTTTTTTATAAAAAATTATAACTTTTTCACACAAAATTGTATCAAACGGGCCTTAATTTGTGTGTAGTATATATGTTACCCTTTTTTACATTAAATTAAAAGAGTAAAATAATTATTGACAGACGGATAACTGTGTAAACATTAAAAGAGTAAAAACATTAAATCATGTTTTTTTCGGGTGGAACATATAACTGTATAAAATATTACCCCTTTTTTGGAAGTGTGTGTTCCCTTCAAGACCTTTACAACAAGCAAACTTCATCTTCAAATCTTGAAGTTTAAAGATAATTTATTAGATAAATGTGTCATGACGATAAAACTATTTTAATTATATACTTTGTACTAATTTAGTGTACCAATCCAGTGTACTGGTTACTTTGTTCCATCAAGTGCTCAACTCAAGAAAAACAATTATAATTAAGCGGTGGCCTTGGGTACAAGAAATAAGATAACTCTAGATAGGAGGAAAGATCGGTGTGGGGGGATTTGGGAGGAAAGAAATGATGAAAGGAAAATAGGCGTCCATCATTTCATATTAGGGTTTACTTTTCTCTAGAAAATTAAAATGTTTTCATATGGAGAAACCCAAAATAAATATGTTTGAGAAATGTTTTGGAGGATTTTATTTTTAACAAATTCTCAAGTTCTTTTAATATTGTTATAACACTCAAAAAAATAATATATAAATCATAAGCATTAGTTTTCTTCCTCTGAGTCCTTCCACAAACAATGTGAAATTTTTTCCTCCATTTCCGTTCCTCCTCCCCTCCCTTCTTTATATTGGAAAAAGTTTAAGTCCCACAATAAATAAAAATATGAACTAAAATAGATTTATAAAGAGAGACATTAATCACTTTACGAATCGGATTTGGTCAAATATGAATTAGCCCAAATATAAAAACAAAATATTACACTCTAAACAAGAGTACATCAATATTTTGTAAAGATCACAATCCAATTTCACAAATCTGTAAAATACTATTTATTTTAAATTAAAGAATGTCAATAAATTCAATAATATTTCTAATATGGACATAAAAAAGACAAACATAGAATCTTTAATAGTCTTTTGATGCACAAAGACAAATATAAAATCTTTCTTATTATAGTACTAAATTCAGAAAAATAATTAAATTGATCCATATTATTCAGAAGAGTAAATTTACATTTCATAAATTTAAGAGACTAAATTATTCCACCCTTACAATTTTAAGTATATCAAAATGTCAATTTACTCCACAAAGAAAGCTTAAAAAGTTACATTGACAATTGATCAACAACTCTCTAATTATATTTCCATGTAATGTATAATTCAATGTAATGTAAATGTAATAATGGATGTCATTGTCCTCCAGAATTGTCTCATAGCAATTGATTGAATGAGCAATTGAGCATGCGGAACCACTTGTACGGTTGATATGCAAAGTCACTTATTATTATGTTATATAATAATTTTATAACAAAACAAATTAAGACAGTGGGTAACCCTATATAAATACTACCACTACCTCACATAGATTCCCATAAGTGTAAAGTAGAAAATAAAAAAGAGGTATTCTTCTGAATTTCAAGAACTTCAAGAACTTGGCTTTGGTGGAAAAATGGTTCAAGAAGAAGTACGAAAAGGACCATGGACAGAACAAGAAGACTTCAAATTGGTGTCATTTGTTGGATTATTTGGAGACAGAAGATGGGACTTTATTGCTAAGGTATCAGGTTTGAAGGTGGCGGGAGACAGTAACATCTAGGTAATGCTATTTTGGACATGATAGTTTATGTAAGAAGCAACCTTTTAAGTTTAACCACCCTCATTTTTGTTGTAGGTTTGAATAGAACAGGTAAGAGTTGTAGGTTAAGATGGGTTAATTACCTTCATCCTGGTCTCAAAAGAGGAAAGATGACTCCTCATGAAGAACGCCTTGTCCTTGAGCTTCAATCCAAATGGGGAAATAGGTTTGTTTTTTTTAAGATATAAGCTTTTTTCAACGTGAAATTTGTCTGATATTATCTCAGTTAAAAAACCGACTTGTAAAGCGAGAGATGTTCTCTTTTGTAAACAAATTTTCAACTCCGTTTGTACTTTGGAGGCTAATTTAAATCCTTTGAGACATGCAGGTGGTCACGAATTGCTCGCAAGTTACCTGGACGAACGGATAATGAGATCAAGAATTATTGGAGAACTCACATGAGGAAGAAGGCTCAGGACAAAAAGAGAGGATCCATTCCATCCACAGAACACCATGCAATGAATTCACATGCTTCCAAAGAGGCGGGAGAAGAAAGTTTTTATGACACAGGAGGATCATCAACATCAACACAAGTTAAACTAGTAGGAGAAGAACATGAACAAGAAATTTCAATGGATGATATATGGAAAGATATTGATCTATCAGAAGAGAATAGTCTACAGAATGAAGAGTGCTGCAATATTAATAACATATCTTGTTTACCAAAGACTTCTTCATCATGGGAGTATAATTCCACAGACTCACTATGGGTGATGGGTGAAGAAAGTATGTTATTCCCTATGGCTCCTATGAGTGATGACCCTTATTTTTCTTGCTATGCTAATTACTAATTAGGATTCTTTTTCCAAATCAATATTTTGTTTGTTCATAACATCATGTGTGCCACTGCAACTTGTTTTAATTTAGTCTAATTAACCTTTGTATAGTACTGCAGCCTTTTACCTTTTGTCATGGTTCTCTTTAGTGTGAACCAGCTGTAATAATCCCCAAGGATAACCTCTAGTCTTATCAATGTTTTAGTGCTTCTTTACTTTAAGAAAACATCCAATAAGATAGGGAGTTGGTATGTTCGGAATCAATGTAAAATATTATGTGCCTGTACTTTAGTACATCATAAAGCTTAAATTTCATCAACATTTCTACTAATATAGCTCTTTTGTTCTTTATAGTATATTTAGTATATTAATAGCTGCTGCTAGCAAATCAATGCAAGAGTAGTCCCATCCTATCAAAATATGGTAACATATCTCACAACATACAGATCAATCAGATAAATTTGGCATGTGCTATACATGACCAAAATTGACATTCACTAAGTTTTACATATAAAAGTGAAAGCAACATATAAAGAAACAAACAAAGGAAATTATAATCTTACTTACTGAACTTCTAAAACGTCAGCTAGAAGAGAACTAGACAGAGGATGAGGGACAAAGATTTCAAAAATGTATTCTAGCATAGTATCTAATGTTGGTCCCAAAAAAAATTTTATTTTTTTTTATGAAGGAATGTTGGTCCCAAATTTGACGAGCTAATTTGTACAAAGGTTACTTTCATGCAATATGTGCTGATACAGGAGGTAGTCATGAGAGATCTTGGTCACAAAGCATGCAAAATAGTTCCTGAACCTCATGATAGGCTCTAAAAATCATTAATGAATCAAAGGAAATGCTTGACGCTCTTAAAAATGGTTAAATTACAAACCAAAGACCAAGATATTGAAATGAGACAACTTTTCTTAACCTCCAACATGCAAGTCAAATTACCTTTATTTTCTTGTTAGTTTTGCTTTCACTTCCCCGAGGTTAAAATATCAATATCATACAAATTTTTCAGGATTTTAGGGATTGTATAGTTTTCAAGTAAAAAGATATACATCTGGACACTATTATAAGGAAAAATCTATTTTTTAGATTCATTGATCAATTGATGTATTTGTCCGATATTATAGACCAAATTCATCAAATCAAATACTCAATAAACCTAAAAAATAGAATTTTAGGTATAATAATGATCGGATGGAGTACATGTTCAGGCAAATGCCTCGCTAGGATAAACATTTGCTATCTGTAGTTCAACTTTACAGACTTAAAATGGGAAAAGAAACGAAGAACTTCTACCATCACTCACCAATTTCCTAAGAAATTTTACCCAAAAGATGAAGAAACACCCAAGAAAAACAAACACAAACTAAAAGAAAAAACACATGTCCCATTGTATATCCAATTCAAGAAACACCACGCAGGTGATATAAATTATTACAAGGTTCTAGGTTTGCATAGAAACATCAACCATGTCCAATGAATATAAAGCAACAATCAAGAAATTTGAATTTAAATTTTGCTACTACAAGCATTCTCAATCACCTAAGTTGTCAAGGACAAGAACACCCTTCAAAAAAAAAATAGTATAACAATTAACATGCTAACATTATCATTAATTTTTTTTGAAATATGAGTACAAAGTCAGTAGCAACTATTGTTCTCACTATAGTTGAAAAAACACCATAAAACAGATGAAAGAATATGCTAGGCATAGATCTCTTAAAAAAAAATGCTAGGCATAGAAACTCATCTTCCGAGGTTGAAATTGTCCTATAGAAATGGCGTGATCTTATCCTGCCCCACTTTCAACTTGTCTCCCCTCTCTTAAGTATCTTAAGCCTTCTCTTTTAATTTTAAGCACCCACAGTTTGTAAAAGAAATGGTCCTTACAAGTGGCAAACACGGGAGTAGATTCTCTCCCATGACATTTTCCTCAAGTGGAATTTCATCCACTCATCTTTCTTTTTACCAATTGTAATTTTAATTGTTAAGGAAATAAAGAAGGGTGGATTGGATATAGGCACGGTACTTCCTCATGTGAATAACCTCACAACTAGGATCTATTCCCACCAAACATTTGTTTTTAAACAGCAAATATTATTCTCATCGAATTTGTGCAAGACGCCAAGAAAAACTCGCGGAGGAAAAAGGAGGCAATATACAAATAAGATACAAATAAGGTGCCGTATTTAAGCAAAACACCTTAAATTCAAAACAACACAATACTACGAAAAAACCAGACAGCCAACCATAAATAACAGCAAAAACAGATAGTGAGGCTGTAGTATACATAAGAAATATGTGCTACAGGGAAGCCACCTAACCTGGGAGTTCCCTCCCTGGCAAAACCAATCTGCTCCCTAAACGCAAACCCAATCACGCATACCCTTACCTCACTACCAGCACTGAACAAAATTAACAGAGGTATATTTTGGCAAAAACACAGATAAAAATCAAGAGTTAGGCAGAGGCAATAAGACTCCCAACTATCAAATGAACCACCTGTAGCGATTCCAAACTTCCTAAAGCATTCCGCTGGCACCAAAAATACCATGTTCCTCTGCCAAACAGCTGCCGAACCAAAACAGAAACCACGCCAACTACAACAAAAACTCTAAATCCAGCCGAGATAACACCCAGTAACTACAGCAATAGAACGTCCACGACCTTCCTCTTGTTTGCCAAAGACACCCTTAATATCATCTTACTGATTTACAAAGTATACAAGACAATTTTAAATGATAATGTGACCACGTCAGTTTAGTGTGTGTGGTTTTTTTTTGTTGTTGTTGAGATTTACGTCAATTTAGTTGTTTCTTCTTTATTATTTTACAGGTTAATAGATGTTTATCCCCAGATGGTAAATCAAAACTCGCCCAAATGGCAGAGGGTAAACACCTATGAACCCTTGCCCAAATGGCAGAGGGTAAACACCTATGAACCCTTATTTTACAAAATATCGTGCGAAACTTTAAAAACACATCTAGATCAGGTTAATATTTGTTTTATCTCATGTAAAAAGGAAGAGTCGAAGTACAAAGCAAAATAAATCTCATGAAACACGTGAATCTTATGATTCAGAACTGAATAGTATGAATATATAAATCACATTTAAGTACAAACCAAATTAGGAGCAAGGAACATGAAGAGAGTATGTAAAATATCTCCCTTCAGTTATTTCAATTTGTAAAACTAAAGCAAGCTCGGCTCTCTTGTTACATGCAGTTCAACGTGCATACCAGAGCCATTCTTTCCTTCAGAAATCACCTACAAAACATAGAAACACATAACATTCTATGAACAGAATCCAAATATTTGAAATTTGTATGACATCGATAATTAGATAATGATTATCAAGCTTAGAAACAAAAGTTGATACATTGAAAAACCATAAGCAAAAGAAAAATAGAGCTGAAGAATTTGACGATGTATTACCAGTCCGTCAATTAAAGTGGTTATAGTTATTAGGCAAACCAACCTCAGGCCAAAAATAAATAAATCATAGCACCCTAAATTGGTTTCTACATTATCATCTGATGATTTTAAACATAAATTGGTTTCTACATTATTTGAGTTTATCTACTAACATATACACTTGTGAGACTATTTGGAATAACTTATGAAAATAGTTTATGACATGTTTATAAACTATTTTAATTTTTAAGCCTATTTTCATAATCTCTCCATGATAGCTTCTGAAAACAGCTTATAGCTTATGAAAATAGTTTACGACATGTTTATAAGCTATTTTAAGCTTATTTTCATAAGCTCTCCGTGATAGCTTACAAAAACAGCTTATAGCTTATGAAAATAGTTTATGACATGTTTATAAGCTAATTTTCATAAGCTCTGCATTATAGCTTATGAAAACAGCTTATAGCTTATACAAAAACAATTTAACTTTATTTTATCCTATGTTATATAAATAGCTTATACAGTACTTATCATGATAAGTGCTTATGCTATAAACTGAAATTAAGCTACTTATCCAAACAGGGCCTGATTATCATAGTAGAACAATGTGGAAACCTAGGAAATCGAATTCTGGCAATAAAAACAAACAATTGTACAAGATATATGTGTATATGTATTACATTCTGATTAGTTAAAATTTCAAATTTTCACCAATTGGAATAACGAGATCCATATTCAAATCAAATTAGAACGCAACCAACAAAAAAATCTAGTGTTTGGTAATTGAAGTGTTACCTCTTATGTGCTTGAACGAATTTGGAGTTTTTGGAATCTTCCTCTGTGAAAATGCAACAAAAATCAAATGAGAATGAGAACAAAATTCATATTTGAGAAACAAATGAGAAAAGAATAAATGAAGAAAGTAATACCAGAGAGACCAAGGGAAAACTTGGTAACTAGAGCTCCAGTTACAGCGAATCCAACCAAGAAAGGCCAATTCCTTTTCCATTCTCTCTTGAAGAAAACTGGCCATGCATCAAATTTCCTCATCTTTTTCTTTCTTTCTCTGTTTCTACGCTTTCTCTTCTGCGATCAAGATCTCTAATTGCTTCTTCATCGCAGAAAATTGTTGTATACACATGTCAGAAGACAGAAAAACACCAGTAAAAGACGTAAATGCCCCTGCGGCAGTTTCGGCAGTTAACTTAACTGAAGCAGTGTTTTTAATTCCTCGGCAGTTAACTATCGCGGGAGCAAGTACGGTTTTTACTTGTATTTTTTAGCCTTCTCATATGTGTATTCAGCAATTTTCTTCATCGGGATTTATCTAGTGGGCTCAAATCATGTGGTAGCCCAAATGAATGATGGTTCTATTTTCAATTGTAAGAGTCACTATTTGCACTCCCTTTTCTTAATATACCCACCATTCTATTTCTAGTAAAGTATGGAGTTTCATTTATTTGTTGCGAATCAGCTATCCTTTAGGCTCTAAAGTCAATTGTAGAGACTACCTCTTGACTTGGGTAAAATCATGTGGTAGCCCAAATGACTGATGGTTCTATTTTCAATTGTAAGAGTCACTATTTGCACTCCCTTTTCTTAATATACCTACCATTCTATTTCTAGTAAAGTATGGAGTTTCATTTATTTGTTGTGAATCAGCTATCCTTTAGGCTCTAAAGTCAATTGTAGAGACTACCTCTTGACTTGGGTAAAATCTCTGAGTGACAAAGCTTTCACTCAAGATAATTAACACTATTGTATTATCAGAGTTAGATTTGAACTTAGAATCTCTTATTAAGCTGGAAGAGATTTATTACCATCTCATGCAAGTGCTCTTAAATATTATGGAGTTTCCTAACCAGTAAATGAAAGTTACAATTGATTAATAAGATATAAAAACAATTGTGAATATGAGGAATGCATCAATCTAAAATTGTCTTATGTAAGATTGTTTTGCTCAAATTGTCTTATGTAAGATTGTTTTGCTCTATTGTATGAGGAGATGATAGATGATAGTTGTTTAGTAATGTCATTTTAGGTGTATATTTAAACAAACGGTCATGTTAACTTGTGCTTTAAGAACATATGTTAAAAATTCCATAAATGGTAAATATTTATTATAAAACATTAATTTTCAATCTCTAGAAGAATAAATTTGCACAATTTCCTAGAAAAAAAATTCACTTTAGGTTCCTTAACATGTTCCCTGAGGGCACAAGTTAACATTTCCCTTAAACAAAAACTATCGTTAATGAGTATCATTTATATTTTAACGCCTAAATATCATTTACATTGGAACAATATTGTTAATAGATATACATGTATATTTGAACACATGAATTTTTTTAAAAAAAAAAAAGCTAAAATGGTAAAAAAAAAATAATAATAATAAGAAAGAACACATGAAAAATATTGTTAATGATGTTTAAAATCGTGATTAGTCATATTAAGTGGATGATTAGTGAATTATGTCATCTTATTATATTCATTAATCATCTAAATAATGTAATTAATCATATATTTGAATTAGTTGTGAAATTTATTTGTCAAAATAACACAGTTCTTCCATTTTTAACCTTTAATTAGCAACGGTATACGGAATGGATTATTCGTGGGGCGTTTGCCTTTCATTTGCTCAATTATTAGTATTAGTACACTGATAAAGCATCTAGAGTCTAGACTAATAATTAAGTGTCTAAAATATTCTTTTACAAAGCAAAGGTGTAAAACATTCATTGCAATCAAGGTAAGTTGGTTCTCCTTGAATGAACAACGACACTTGTATTTAACTTACTAAGTATTGTATGCAAGGAATCCAACGCTTAAATCAACAAGTGTCTTAGGAGAGCCAAAAGGTTTGCTGGAATAGAAAGTATATATCTTTCTCCCAAAGGGAGAGTCTTTTTTATAGGTGACGTGTAAGAGATTTCAACATCTTAAAAGGTTTACACAGTTGTGTGTAATCCGGCCTAAACTACGGATAATCATCTGATTGTTATTAGAGAGTTGTGATTTGGTCCTATTTATTGCTGATCACAGTCAGGTTTATGTAATTGGACGTGGATCCGTTGTGATTTGGGACAAGTTTTTTGAACGGATTGGACCTCGAGCCAGTCAGGAACAACTTCAATTTTCAGCCTTCCCTTACCAGTAAATTATGCTTCTAAGGTCGGAAAGTGATAATTTAGTGATGAAAAAAATATATGTGTCAAATGCGAATTAGAAGTCTCACACTAAATGGAAAAATAGATGTATATTGAACAATATATAAGTGAGAAGATCCATATGGATTATGTTTTAATCTCTCTACTGAAAGTATACTGCACATTATGCGTTTACCTCACACGCTCGTCAAAGCATCAGGATTGCAAGACATTTTTGTTGTTAAATGAGAATTTGAGCTGGATATTTATGATTATTGGCTCATTTTTTCATAGAATGTGTTTGTTATTGTTAGGCTAAACTGCATATTTGGTCTCTTAAATAATTTATGGGTTTCGTTTTGGTCCCTTAAATAATAAAAGGTTTGAATTGGTCCCTTAACTCTATCTTTGTCTGCCAATTTGGTCATCTCCGTTAGTTTTTTAATATCTATTGTTGATGATATGATTTTAGCCATTTGATTGCAGGTCCATGAGACTGTAAACCCCTAACACCAAATTCTTTTTTGGGTCAAGTAGTCTAGTGACTAGAGGTCACACAATTTAATTGAGGAGAAATGGGGTACGAGGTTCGAACCTCGGCCCCTCATTAGTATCACCAAATTCTTTTTCTACTTGTCTTCATCCTCTTCCTGTTCATCTTTATTTTCATCAGTTTCATAAATATTCATCAATGAAACCCCCAAAATAAAAACCAGAAAAATTGATTAAAAAATTAAAAATGCTTCTCGTCCCTTTTAGAAACAGGATTCATGGTAATTAACATTAATCCAGAAGAATTATTATTACTAACTAATTTGTTTATCATCAATCTTTACCAATTTACAACCCAAAAGCATTCAATCTCTTATCTCATATATCAACCCTAATTTCCAGGAAATTAAATGATTTGATGTATGTGAGCGAATGAACAACGAAGCATTAAGAAATGGATGAGCATGGTGATTATTTCAGTAATCAAACTCCACCATTTCTTCTGACTTATTCTTCATACTTTCCCAAAACCATTTCCCTTTTTCTCTCTCACCAAAACCTACACAACAAGACCACCACCTCAACCTTCAGATTTTGTGCCAACAACAGGAAACGGCGACGCTGACCGTTGATGATGAATTATTGAACTCGAAAATGAATCAATGTCCTGTTTATCAAGATGAATTTTGGGAATGGATGAATAAAAGAGGGGTTATGGATTTGGGTTGAAGTGAATCAATTGTGAAGGGATGATTCAAAGAAATGATAATGTTGAAGATGCTTAAATAATTTTTATGTGAATAAAAAGAAGTATAAAGCAAAATTAGATGCCAATGGTCCATTGTTAAATGATTCTCTATCAGAGAAAATAATCTAACGGTTAAAATTAAAAAATTAATAACGTCTATGATGGACCATGTGCAGTGTTGGTACACCTTAGATATTTAAGATTTAAATTTGACGGAAATGACCAAATTGACAGACGGAGAAAGAGTTAAGGGACCAATATGGACCTTTTATTATTTAGCGGACTAAAGCGAAACTCAATAATTATTTAAAGGACAAAATATGTAATTTAGCCTTATTGTTACTATAACACTGTAAATTGAGTTAGCCAATTTATTTTTTTGGTAAAGGTAAACCTGATTTGCGCTTTGCATGATCGTAATTCGTAAGCATGGTTTTTTTTTTTTTTTTTTAATTCCTTGCAATGTATTTGCTTATATCTTGTTTATTGCCTAGTATTGGTAACAAATAATTTTTTGTTTTGAATTAAAATATAAACCATTTTGATTTAAGAGGTTTGAGAAGCTCTAGCAGATTCTAGCGAAGACAGAAGATATACACATGGTGATGGATCTTAAAGATTTTTGTTAGATGATACAAATATCATGTTTTAAATAAAAAGTGTCGTTTCAAGAATCCTAATGAGTAAATGATAGTTGAACGGAGCATTTAATTGGAGAAACTATTCTAATTTATTTTTATTTTTATTTTTATAAAAAGAAACATTTCTAATTTAAGAATTAAATAATGAAATTTAAAATGAAAAGTTGAAGATAGTTACATGTTCTTTTTAGGCATTAATTTTCCTTTTTGACCAAAGGAAAGGAAAGGAAAGGAACTATTTGTTGTTTAGTGGCTATATTACTATGATGAAAGGAACAAAAGCATATATATTAAAATCTTCATCCTTTTTTCTGCCGTCAAACACCTAATCATTCACCGACTTGTTGCCTCGATTACGATAGTGAGAAGCTCCTAACTATGCTGTCCCAATTTTGAACCTCTCAAGCCAAATGCTGAAGCATTTCTTTGTTCCTATTGAGTCAAACCAAACTCTAACTACCTTTTTGCACACTACATAAATATGGTCAAATAAATTTTGAAAATGGACACTTGCTTTTGGCATAGACTTTGACCGTTAAAGAAAGTGTTAATCAAATTACTCTTTTCAGGATCCAATGTTTGTTACTATACTGCCTAGCTAGAAGAGACCATGAGTATGCTGCGCCTACTCAAGAATGTCTTCTAGGAGAAAGAAAAAAACATTCTTCTTTTGGCATAATCTTGAATTACAATTAATTGGAGAGGAGATTAAAATCTTGAATTTCAATTAAATTTAATTACACAAGAGAATATAAAACAAGTATTTTGTGCCACTTGCAGTTTCAACCCGGCATCTTCAGAGCTCTAAAATGAATTGCATACTCCCTTCGGCTTTCATTATAAGATTCTTTTTTAAAAAAAAATTATTCCTAAATATAAGACTCTTTATAAGTTTTTAGAGTACATTTTTAAAATTTTTTTTATTTATCCGTAATAAGTACTATCAATGATTCTTAAAATATAAAAAGTTAACATTTAATATCTTTATACAGAAAGAGTGAAGGTACTATTGAAGAAGGCATGAATATGGTCTTCAGCACCTCGTCCTTAGTTTGAAAGGTTCTCTCATGTTATGGTGTCATATGAGTATAAGGAAAGTCAAGGTGACGACACTTTCTTTATAAAACAATCTTAAGATGGAAAACTAACATTGCTTCTGATCCATGTAGATATTATGATTATTGTTGTTATTGACCCACTTGGAAAAAGATCCTATGTAAATTTGAGATAAAAGATCCCTGGAAGCTGAAGTACTTCCTCAGGATAAATGTTTCTTACTCTAAGCAATGTACATTTTTATCTAAAATGACCTATGTTCTAAACCTTCATAAAGAGACATGTAAATTGAGTTGCAAAACCACAAAAGCTCCTATAGAGAAAGATCACAATATTGGAAGCATTGAGGAAAACTCGTGAGTATAGAAGACTCACTATCAAAGACTTGAGGGAAAACTCATATATCTAGCTCACACCAGGCTACACATTGAATAGGCAATCAGTGTCGTGAGTAAGTTCATGCATGAACCACGAGGAAGACATCTATAGAAAGTCGATAGAATCCTTTAATAAGTACTTGAAAACAAGTCTATGAAGAGGATAAGAAAGATGAAAACGTACGTGCTATAAATATTTTCCCAATCTCCTTTATTTTCATGTTTTGTTTTTCCTTTATATTTTTTCCTTGTTACATTATTCAAAACACATGTATGTTACTTTGATTCACGACTAGACTCTTGTTAACTTAAAACATGCTCCCTCCGATCTCAAATATAAAAAAATATTTTTTTTTTTAGGTTTATTGAATAATTAATGTATCTGCTTTACAATGTAGATCAGATACATTAACTACTCAATAAACCTAAAAAAGAAATCTTTTCTAATATTTGAGACTGGAGGGAGCATCAACTAAGAACCTTCTTAATGTCATATATTGATCTTTTAAGTCTATTTTTTTGTTGTTGAGGGTTTTGAGTCTATTTGTTGGATTGGAATATATTCGAATCAAGAATACAATATATCGTAAACAAGACTTTAATGACTCAAGTTTATAAAAGCATCTCTCACATATGCAATGCCAACATAGATAAGTAATATCTAGATTATATATATAAAGAAAACTATCCATTTCAGCATATTTTTGGGTTGAACTTTTCTTTGCAAAAATACCCTTAATTTTAAATACAAATAGCCAATTATAAAATAACATGTGGATTAGTAATCTAATCGTCCCCGTTAACCCTCTTTTACCTCCGTTAACCAAAGATCAAACTCACAAAAAAGTAGCACAAAACAAAAACTCATATTACTTTTTTATCAGCCGCTTTTATGTTGTACATCTGTGTTGTTCCCCTCAATACAACCGACAAAGATTGCCAAGTATTTTCATATCCCTTCCACCAAAAAACAGTATTTCTATATTATTTTATTATATTTTATTAAGGAAAAAACTTAGGTACAATTCCTTAGGTGCTTTTCGTATGGTTCTTAACTAAAAATACAACTTTTTTAGAGATAACAAACTTTGAGAGAATTATGGATTTAAGGAAATCATCATGAATTTAGTTAAGAACCATACGAAAAGCACCTAAGGAATTGTATCTAAGTTTTTTCCTTTTATCAATATAAGTTACTCTTCCTTAGTCTTTGATCAATTGTAACAAAAGTGAGCAAAAAATAATAGTAAAGATTGGACTTTAAATCATCTAAAAAAAACTATTAGTAACAAACGTGAGCAAAAAATAATGTTAAATATTTGACTTTAAATCCTCTAAAAAAAGATTAGTAACAAACATAAACAAAAAATATTGTTAAAGATTGGACTTTAAATCCTCTAAAAAAATATTAGTAATAAACATGAGCAAAACCTTTCAAAAAAATGAGCAAAAGATATTGTTAAAGATTGGACTATAAATCCTCTAAAAAAATATTAGTAACAAACGTGAGCAAAAAATAATGTTAAAGATTGGACTTTAAATACTCTAAAAAAAATTAGTAACAAACGTGAGCAAAAAATAATGTTAAAGATTGGACTTTAAATCCTCTGAAAAAATATTAGTAACAAACGTGAGCAAAATATAATGTTAAAGATTGGACTTTAAATCCACTAAAAAAAATATTAATAACAAATGTGAGCAAAAATTAATGTTAAAGGGCAAACCATTCCCGATGTCAGAATCTATCTTCCACGACATCTTTATCAAGAGGAGTTTCTCAAAATTCAACAAAAGTTCTCATTAAAGAAGGGAAAATAGAAGGAGAAGATGGAGACTTTACGAAAAATGTAGTTTTTAAATAAATTATTTTATGGGAATCATAACAATGTTTCTTTTACACTTTGTAAAAAAAAAAAAACAATGTTTCATTTACATAACATGTCATTTATAAATTTATGTTACGAAAAGATCATTATTTTATCTGCAGACAAACTAAAATATGTTGAGTTCATAAATAATTGTTATATACCTTGACAATATTTTGTTTATAAATCAATATATCAATAATTTCCATTAATATTTTAAAATTTTAATAAAAATTATACAAACAAACATAATAAAATAATCACATGTGTTAGCGCAGTAGAAAGAGCAGACAGACGGGCACGATAGTGCCCCTCTTTCCGCTAATTATTCTATAAAGTATGCTTTAATTAGGAAAATGATTAAATATTATCAAATATCTCAATATTTTAAGGGGGGGAATATTTTGATTCCAAGAGTAAGTTTAATAACTTACTCCAAAGACCTTTAATTCCAATTTTGATTAATGACTTAGATTAATTGATATGGTAAGCTTTAATTCCAATTTCTACTGTAGTCAACACTTATCACCACAAAATAATAAAACAATAAATGTCTTTTAATTGATTGATGTTTTTTCTTGGGTTAATTAAGTTTTTAGTCCCTATAAATATTCACAGTTTTGTTTTTAGTCCCTACAAAATAAAATCACACTTTTTAGTCCCTGTGACATTTTTCTTAAGCATTTTAGGAACCATAAATGTTGATGGAAATTTTGTACAAGGACTAAATATGTTGATGGAAAAATTTTATAGGGACTAAATATGTTGATGGAAAATTTTATAGGGACTAAAAAGTGCGATTTTATTTTGTAGGGACTAAAAACAAAACTGTAAATACTTATAGGGACTAAAAACTTAATTAACCCTTTTTTCTTCTCCCTTTACTCATTCTATTCCTTAATAAAAATTGCAAAAGAAAAAATTTGCATATATTTTTTTTACGCTAAAAGAAACTTTTTTCTTCTCCCATTGGTTTATTTTTCTTCTCCCCTTACTTTTTTTTTACGTTAAAAAAATTGCATATATTTTTTTTAAAGAGCAATTGTAAAATTTGAAGAATTGAATATTTATTCTTCTCCCATTACTATCTTTTTTATACGACAAACTTCCTCTATCGTCTTTTTTTTTTGTGACAGATTAGTACAAAAATGTGTGTTTACAAAAAATATAATAAAATAAGACGATTAAAAAAAAGACGATAGAGAAAGTTTGTTGTATAAAAAAGATCGTAACGGAAAAAGAATAAATATACAATTCTTTAAATTTTACAATTGTTTTCTTTAAAATAAATAGATGCAATTTTTTTTAGCGTAAAAAAAGTAAAGGGTGAAGGAAAAAAAATCAATGGAAGAAGAAAAAAATTCTTTTAGCGTAAAAAAAATATATGCAAAATTTTTCTTATGCAATTTTTTGAAGGAATAGAATGAGCAAAGGGAGGAGAAAGAAAAAATCAATCAATTAAAAGATATTTATTGTTTTGTTATTTTGTGGTGATAAGTGTTGACTACAATAGAAAATGGAATTAAAGCCTACCATATCAATTAATCTAAGCCATTAATCAAAATTGGAATTAAAGGTCAAGATTTGGAGTAAGTTATTGCACTTACTCTTGGAGTCAAAATATCCCCCCTCGTATTTTAAATTTTGATTTGATTCAACTATTATAATATCTTACTTACTAAAGCTTGTCTGGTCAAGCTATAATTTACCCTAGTTTTAACCTAGCTTTTTCCCTCCCATTCCAACGCAATAAATTCACAGATTTGACCTCCTCACCCCTTTGTCACGCAATAAATGTCATTCATTTCAAATTTAATTGTTTGACCTTCTCATTTAAATGTCTTTAAAGCATTTCGAATTCTCACAGTTGACATTCTCACTCCTTTGCCATTCATTAAATGTACATTTGCCATTCATATCAAATCCGAAAATTATCTCATCATTTAAATGCAATTGTTTGACTTTCTTCTTTAATATCAATCTTTTAAATGTTCCTTTACCACACAAAAAATTATAACATTTGACTTTCTCACCCGTTTGTCACGCAATGAATGCCATTTATATCAAATCCGAAAGCTCTCTCATCATTTAAATGCAATTGTTAGACCTTCTTCTTTAAGATCAATCTTTTAAATGCTCATTTACCACACAATAAATTCTAACATTTGACTTTCTGACCCCTTTGTCACGCAATGAATGTCATTCATATGCTCATGTCTATCTCTTATTATTAAAGTTTAACCCCCCTAAGCAGAAATCATCTTCACCCTCTCACGGGTAAGCATAATCAAGGAAATGTGTGATTTTTTTTTTTGAGGTATTTTAGATACATCATATTTTCTTTGAGTCAATCCATGTTTTAGAAATTTCTAATTGGGGTTTTTTAAGTTGTAGATAAAATTGAATTTTGATTGTATTACACGAGATTCAGATGTGGTGATCATATTTACATATTTGATTGTATTGAGTGAAATGTGTATTAGTAGCATAGTGGTTCATCTCAACGTATTTACAACTCATATGCATATTAAGTTATATTTCTATTTAATGCATATAATGTATTTTCTTTTTGAATAAGCTAATGAAGATTTTATTGCAATAAAGAGTAAACTGGAGTGTGAAGTGTGCTACTCATGTTCAGCAAAATACTACATGCTCACTAAAAAGTCATCATTTATATTGTGAAACCTATGTTACCATGAAGCCAAGAATCAAATAATTTTATTTAGCGAAAAATTCAGTGAACATTATATGTTGAAAAGTGAAAATGCAAAAAATAGAAACATATTCGTTTGCATTTCAAAAAAAAAAAGTAACATATTCGTTTTTTTAATACACGGCTCCATTGAATCTAAATCCATTGATTGAAATCAACAAGTATGTAAACGAACTAAGGGTGAAATATCGAACATATGCCATTGGATTTCATATTAATGATGTGCGTGTATTTGCTCCTTGATCTTTCATTATATTTTTGTTCTTTTTTATTGATGCTAACATTTCACTGTCATGTAGGGTGTTGTGATGTTACTTCCATGTTTGTTGCTGATTTTGGTAATGAAATCAATTACCATGCAACATTGATTGATCTAAATAACAATCAATTTGATGTTGCAGTTGAAAAGGTACATGGTAGTATATACTTAACCAAAGGACGGTACGCTCTGCGTGATTTCTATGATATCTGTTTCAGTCCTTGGATCATTATGGTATATGCTGGGCTGGGTCAATTTCAAATAACCAAAAGATTGCTTTTATCATTACTTTTATTGGACAAAATGACTTATTAATTCTATTTTTTTCTTGATTGATAGGAACTGTTCTACAATGGTTTTTGTGAATACACATTGGATAAAAGGACAATGACTTTGGTTTTGATAGACGATTGCGGCAACAAGTGGAACTGTACTCTTATCTTGGATCTATATTGTACAATCACTGCAAAATTGATGGCGAGTGGAAGCGTAAGATAGTTGCGCGCAAAATTGCTGAAGGTACACGTATCAAGTTGGGTGCTCCAATGGTTGGCAAAAATGAAACCGTTTACCTTGAAGTCTATCGTGAAATGAGTTTTTAAGTTGTGTTAGTTCTATGTATTTTTATAATATGTTTTTAAGTTGTTTCTGTTTGTAATCTCAGACTTACGAATGATGGTTTAGAGATGTATTTTTGTTTTATGTTTTCAGTAACAACGTGTAAGATGTTTCCTTATCCCAATTTTTTTTTTAATGAATATGTCTTTTTTGCTTTAAGTTATATGTCCACCTTTATTTTGATTCAATATAATATACTGTATTTGTAAATTATCCCATCTGATATAGTGTTAGAAGCAGATATAAAAGACATAAAAAAAATTATGCGCCGACATAGCGTAAACAAAATTTAAATAAGTTAAACAAAGTTTGGATACATAGTTAATACTCAAATTTAAATAAGTTCGACTTATTTTATGATTTTAAAAGACAGAAGCAAAGTTATAAGACATCAAACAGGCTGAGACATAGTGTAAAATTTGAGCAAGATGTTTCCATACCTCAAATAATATAATTAAACAGCTTACTTCTTTACAAGTTAACAATTATCGGACATCACATAATATATAGTTCAAGCAGGTCACCTACATATAAATTTAGAGGATCTAAAATACTCAAATTTGAACAACTTCAACTCAGTTTGGATACATTAATAGTACTCAAGTTTTAAAAAGTTCAACTTATTTTATGATTTTAACATGCATTCACATGGAATTTCAATCCGAAAATGGCCAAGATACTTATATATCATTAGTTATCATTTTTTAATGTAAGTTGGTTGGTCATATGGTAAAGCACACCTGACTAGGATTGGATGTATATGTTTGAAACCATTTATTTTAAGTAACATAATGTTGAATGAGCGTGTAACCTCTCTTAAGCCTTAAAGGTTAGCATGTCTCAAACATCTAACCTCCACTATCTTCATTCCCAATTAGAGTTTATAAAAATCAAAGATCTCTTATTAATAAAGCTTAACCCGTCTCGCTATACTTAACCCAATTTTAACCTAAATTTTTCCTCCACACTTTTCCATTTAATGTTTATCTAAAGTCAGATTATGTTCCTAATTTTATGCTCTTTTATTTTTGGAAAGCAATTACCCCGCCCTATATTACTCTGCTTGCAATTTAATCCTTCCTATTAACATGGCAATTTAGGTGCTATTTTTTGGAAAAGGAACAACTGCGGTAAACAAATCGCCCTAACCACTTGCAATTATAAAGTCAAATAATAATTTACCTAATTGAAGCAGTTAACTTAATTTCATCCACATCTATAGCCTAATATGTTTCCTTCAATGATTTTTTTGCCATATGTTATGCGCCCCTCCCTAATTATTCTAAAATCCATATTCTAAAATCAAATCAGATTTCCCAACCATAATTTCTCATAATATAATTGCATTAAAGATGGTACATTTTGATTAACGTTGAATAAGTTTTGTGTATATCACGTGTAATTTGGAGTATTTTCTGTTAATTGTTTTGACTCTGCATGCCATTGATTGATTTAAATTACAAAAAGTTTTTCTGCATGATAAAGGAGTTTGGTTCTCATATGCCCCCTTAAAACGATGGGAATATACACCAATTAACGTAAATTGTGGAGAATGTTGGGTAATTTAAATTTCAATGATAATCGCATTTATTGTTCATTCCAATTAAAAGATCAAAATCTGTGTCGGGTCGATGTCATGTTACAATATCAAGGTCGATGTAATGGACATAATATGATATGGTATAGTACCAATGTCCATGATAATTAATATTATGAATTTAATTAGAATAATTATGACATTCAACTAAACTATTTTGTTACATGTTACCGCTAAATATTACCTTCGATATGACCCGTGCGATAGCATAAACTATTTTGTTAACATCAATATCATAAGAATTTTAATGTTTTATTTCAATTTTAAGTTGTTTGAAACCTAATTTCAATGCATTATAAGAATGATCAAACTTTTCAAAATTAAATAAAATTCTAAAAATAATTTCATATGTATTACATTGTTTAAATATTTCTATTGAGTGATCTTTTTTTCTTTTTCAAAGAGCCTAGTTGAATAACTCACACAAACTAACTATGGGTAATAAAAGTAAAGAGAGTTCAAACTCGGGTCACAATATATCAAACGTCTTTGCAACCTCTTTACCAGCCTAGTTTTACTAACTAGACAAGTGAACTTTTTTTTTTATTCTTTCACATTTTATGATTCAAATGTTTCCAAATTTTGATGGTTGGACAAAAATTTAAGGTTCGTTTGTATCTCTTCAATTCTTAAGGGAAAGAGACCCTCGTTATCTAAAATTCAGTCGAAAGGTCTGTAAAAAAATATCCTATCAAGTAGTATTCAAATTAGAGCTCAAGTTTGGATACTCCTAATTGTTATTTAATATATCATCAGTTTAAATTAAAAAATAATAATTATTGAACATTAGATAAATTATACACAACCAAATTTCGTTCATTCTTATGAATTAACTATGACTCTTGGAGTCATGCATTTCAATCACAAATAATACCACCAACTAGATACATGATACCACAAGTATATCACGTAAAAGAATACATTTTCTCTCGTTTTCATTTATTAAAAATGACTTTTTTGGTCATGTGTCATGTGAGAATGAATATTATATATGTTAGAAATACAAAGTGATTGTAAATTTTAACTCATATTACATGTATGTATCATATATCTATAATCTATCAAATAACATTTTTTTTCAATAACCACTTAAAATTTTGTGACTATCCATTATTTTATAAATAAATTATAAATTACATAAACTACATCTCTTTGAACTTAGACGACACTAATTATTTGTTTGGTATTTCACTTATCTTTGTCTTAATATAAAATTGAAAATTTTACTTTTAATTTAGAAATTTAAGGGTTAAGAATATTAATTAAATTAATAGTAAAACATAATTAATGCATCATTAAGTTTAAATTAAAAAATAAACTTTGAATATTAGATAAATCATACACAATTGATTCACAATCGTTCTCATTAACAAATAACGACTTTAGAGTTGTTTATTTCATTGAAAAATAACATCGTCAACTACATACATGACACCATCAATATATCATATCAACATAGAAAATATGTTCTCTCTTATTTTTTATGAATTAAATATTTTTCTTGGAGTCATGTATCATTTGAGAATAATACTATACATATAAATCAAAAAACGAAAATTGCAATGACCTACCATGAGGTCTTTTTAAACCATCACTCACCTCCCTTATTTATTTCACTATTGAACAAGAACACCCTTTTCAGGTAACATCGTTATATTTTTCGTTAAAATAAGAAAAATCAACCTCTCATTGGCGAATGTGTAAGTTAAATAGTAAATCTTATGTCTATGTGATTGGATATTAATCTGGGTAAATAAAATATGTATCCAGCGTTTTGCAATGCATCAATAAATAGATTCCAATTAATTAAATCCAGAAATGACATATACTTTAGTTTAAAGTGTAAATTAATTTTATTTGATAGCTATCATATTTTCATCTCATGTAAATAGTCCAGATTCTTAGTTTGCAAAACTTAATTTGGATTAATTTAAGATTTAATTTTGACTTTATTTTTGCCTTGACAACACATGATTCAATAGACTAAGGGCATAATTCTTTAAAAAAAAAAAAAAAGACTAAGTGCATAATGATGAAAACAAAGGATGACGCCAAAAATAATAACGAATATGGTTGTTAACTTGGTCGAAACAGAGAAGTCCTACGACATTTAGATGGAACTTGATATAAAGGGAGTGTGTGAGTTTACGTATTATCATCACAAGGTGCTGAATTCGTTTGGTACTTGGTGGTGGATTCGTTGATGCGATTTCATATGACATTCAATTGACTGGCAGAATTATTAGACTTGTCTGAAATCTTTTGTGGCGGCGCTGATGTAAGATTTTTACATGTCATAAAACTATTTACACGTAAGTATAATAGGATCGTATCCGCAGGGAGTTGCGTATTTCATAAGTGTTTTCGCAATATTTATCAAGTTAAGTGTTTGGGTATAA
>Ga0315914_1002032_pt1 | contig 30933 bp, 9 predicted proteins | sample MpolenodulesMG_FD_203920 | JGI IMG/M metagenome (GOLD analysis project Ga0315914, IMG submission 203920) | Medicago polymorpha root nodule microbial communities from Los Angeles, California, United States - elongated nodules | ecosystem: Host-associated > Plants > Roots > Nodule | place: USA...
ACTCTTAACACACCCCCTCACGACCAGCACTATTGGGCTTGGTTCGTGGACATAAATGGTGGGTGGCCCGATAGCGGAAACCTGATAGCAGGTGGCCCAATGGATCTTGGAGAGGCTCTGATACCATCTTAGAAATCGTGGTTGGGCCTAACACAATCCCACAAAACCGGCTTGTGAGGTGATGATTGCCCCCACTTATAAACACATTGTTAGGCCATGTCCTGTCTGATGTGGGACTCTTAACATTGTTGCTAGGATAAAGTACGACTTAAGTTGAAGGGAAAATTTACAGGACAATTGTAAGACTGACAATGTTGTATGGGACAGAGTGTTGAGCTGTCAAGAACAAACATAGAGATAAATTAAGCGTAGCAGAGGTGATGATGTTGCCTTCGATGTGTTGTAAGACTAGACGAGATAGGATTAGAAATGACAATATTAGATAGGGAGTTGGGGTTAACACCTATAGTAGAAATTAGAAAAGATGGTGGAAACTAGGCTTAGGTGTTTCGTGTGTAGATTCTTAGTAATGAGAGTAGATCAGAAGAAGAGTACTCAAATCATTAGAAAGACGAAGACCTAGAAAAACTATAATAGAAACTATTAAGAAAGATCTAGAGTTTAATTAGTTGAATAAATATATGGCATATTGTAGAGCATTATGACGTCGTTTGATCCATGTAGCCGACCCCACTTAGTGGGATAAGGCTTGATTGTTATTGTTGTTATGTTATCTAAGAAGTCGCTAATTGTTGTTTTGTTGTTGACAGGACAAAGGTGACTTAGGTTTAGTTGCGAAAGCTAGCCGTTCTTCTCAGTCTATGATGCGGAAGCCTGATGCTTTGACTATTAGGAAGGTTTTCAAAACATTTCATCTTATTGCAAAGGTACTTTACTGTCAATTTTGGAGCTTAAGTGGGTTTGTTGTTTGAGATATTGGTGTTTAGTGCTGTGTACAGAAGCGAAATCTTTATCAATGAAGTTGGTTTTTCTATGCATGGGATAAACCTTTAAGTTATTAGATTATACTATCAATGGAGGATTGCAGTGGTGGATTTTTTGACAAGGATTGTGGTGCTATGGCGTTTTATGCTGAATTTTAGGCTTTTTGCCATGGTCTTCCATCCTCCATTGATAACACTGGCTACACTTTTGGAATTAAATGAACTTGAACAAACAAATTGAAGCACATGCCATTTTTTGTTAATTAGTTGTAATGTGGCCACTGGTCAAAATATCGAATCCACAAATATGAGTTTGAGATGATCTGATTTTGAAGACTTGGACTGTTTATCTCTTCACCTTTTGATATTTGTCATTAAAACAAAACAACCATATTCAGTTCGCTAGGTTGATACTCGATCACGTTTAGGAGTTTATTTAAATTTTATATTGCACGCACCAATGTAATGTGCATGAGAGCTTCATTTGTTGTAGTTTTATAATCTTGCAGGCATATGTCTTTTGCTAAAAGCAAAGGCTCAACGATTTTTTTGCTGAATGTTAGTTTTTGTGGTTTAAATCAGTTGGTTTTGTGTTTGTGTTTGGGGAAAAATACACTTGCCTCTCCTAAACTTTTTGCATGTCACTCAGACCCCCTCTATTTTTTCACATGACAAATACCTCCCCTGTTGTTAGAGCCGTCTAGGTCCGTTCAACAAAAATTCTGAATACTCACACTCTCTTCCACCATGGAAGCATCTTACAGTATATGAGTTAGTGCGTTTTTTTGGTTCTTGTGTGTTTCCGTTCCTACAGGCGTGTTTCTTGTGATTCTTTCTTTTGTTTCTAATTGTTGTCTGTTCCTATCACAAGTTGATGCATATCATCTACTAACTTGTTTTTTTTGCAATCACGTTTTGGGATAAAAATGAGGAAAACCAAATTAATAGGATGTTGTGGATTTTTTTATGGGGTGCGTGTATGATTCACATGGGAATAAGCGGCCTACACTCTGCAATGTTTTTGTGGGGCTTTATCTTCAATGAAAGTGGTTTCAACTATGATACTAGAGATTTGAAATGAAGGGAAAAAAGGTTTGAAAAGCTTACAACAATGGCATTAATATTTGGTGGTTTAGTGGAGGAAGATGAACCTCATCTGGTCCATTGAAAAGTAATGATATTGTGAACGGGTTGATAACAGTGTTAAGTCAAAAAGGGAGGTGTCTGACAATTTTAGGTGAATTTAGGGGAGGTTGGTGTCTATAATAAAACTAGTGGTGGTCTTTGTGTTATTTAAAGAGACCTCAGGGGAGGTTAGTGTAATTATCCCTTGCGTTTATGTTGCAAGTTAATATGCATGGTCTATTTCATATTAGATATTAAAAGATGGATTTATTGGAATTTGGAACAATTTTTAGTCGAGAGTTATTAGAGTTTGCTACTGATTTGCCCTTACTATAAATGTTCACAGGAATCTGGAAAAGACAGTCAAGAGAAGAAAAAGAACCACATAAAGTCACTTCTTGTTGCTGCAACTGACTGTGAACCTCTATATATAATCCGTTTGCTACAGGTTGCAATTCTTCTGCTATACAAATAATTTTGTGTGTATACTTCACTATGTTAATTACTTGGATGTGTTTTCCAGACAAAATTGCGAATTGGATATGCCGAGCAAACTCTCTTAGCTGCCTTAGGCCAAGCTGCTGTGTACACTGAAGAACATTCTAAACCGCCTCCTCAAATTCAGTCTCCTTTTGAAGAGGTAAGTTAATTTTATTGAAGTAGGGTGAATGGTGATATGTGCTTTGTTTAAAACCTTTCGGGTGCATCAGCTCAAAAAGTTGGAGACGGTTAGCTGCTGATGAGATAGGTGTCAATGCATTATGATGTTGGTGATGATACCAATCTTTTCCTTTTATCTAAAAATATGTTTTTGACTTTTTGTTTCATTTTGCATCAGGCTGCTAAAATTGTTAAAAAAGTCTATTCTGTTCTTCCTGATTATGACAAAATTGTGTCTGCACTCCTTACGGATGGTGTATGGGAACTTCCAAAGAAGTGTGATTTTACTCCTGGTGTTCCGGTTGGGCCTATGCTGTCAAAAGCAACCAAGGGTGTATCTGAAATTCTAAACAAGTTTCAGGATGTAGAGTTTACGTGTGAATACAAATACGATGGAGAGCGTGCTCAGGTGATGCTTCATGGTCATATATTCCATCAGAAACACACTGCTTATGATACTTATTATGTGCAATAACATTAGTTGTATTGAGACAGATACATTTCTTGGAGAATGGCTCAGTAGAGATTTACAGTAGAAATGCTGAACGGAACACTGGGAAGTTTCCTGATGTTGTTGCTGCAGTTTCAAGGTAAAAATTATCAAACTGAGTTGTGAATATTATGTTTGAGTTCTGCATTCTGATAGCATCTTTCATGCCAATTACAGACATTTTCCAAACAATTTGAATTTGTATTTAACAAAATTATTGAAGTTTTAGGGTTTAACCTTTTAATTAGAATAGGGCTTTGTCTAATGTGCTCAAGTAAATTAGTATTGCACCATGCATAAGCTTGTTTTCCACCGTTGGATCATTAAATCTCATCATATTTAAATTAATTTAATAGCGAGAGTTGTTGATCCATTGGTAGAAACAACCTTGTGAATGGTGCAAGACATATGTCCCTTGTGCACCATAAACTTGGCCTTACAAAAGGAGAAAAAAATAATATTTGGAATAATAAAATAATATGGATATGGTTTGAATGATACATGTGATGTTTCTACAAACTATATTTAAGGAAATTTAGAAATCAATCGTAAAGAGGTAATTTGAGATACTCTAATATGTGTTACGATAAAATATTGTTGTGTTGCAATTTTTTTTAATTTATTCTTACAGTCCTCCTTAAAGCAAAGCTCATTAAGCTATAAAAAGAAAATTGTATATGGACTCGACAAAACATGATTGAAAGTCAACTCAGACTAAAAGAGGGCAGACAGGCTATTTGACATAAATGTATATTAAGGGTGATCGGAATTCATGCACGTCTGGTAAAAGAAAAGAATCATAGGTTAGAATATTTTGATATTAGAGTTTCAGATTTTGGAGAAACTCGGCAGTGGAATTGTGTCAAAGACAGATAATATAGGATGGAAATGGTACTATAATGATACTATGTTGAAATTTTAGTCTTTAGTCCTTTCGATGTAAAGGAAGGAAATTAATACTCAGAATCAGAATAATATAATTGATTTGTTGTGGTGACATATTGAGATATCAGACTCCGAATCCTAATTATAGGACTACTGATTATATTGAAACAAGTATGCCAGTTACTAATATGTTGAGATATTTTTCAAATATTCTATTGAAAGAAGCATAGTTACCAATGTTTATATTGAAACAAGTATGCCAGTTGCTTTCAAATAGAATTTTTTCAACATCATAGTTTCTGATATTTTGCTGTCACTGAACAGGTTAAAGAAATCATCTGTAACATCATTTATCCTTGATTGTGAACTTGTTGCATATGATCGTACAAAACAGAGAATCCTTCCTTTCCAGGTAATCTCATTGCTGGTCCTTTATTTTTATGGGTGTTAAAACATCATTTAATTATAGTCTGAAAACTTTTATATTATCAAGCGATCAAAATAAAATCCTTTTGCAACTAATGTCTGTGTTGTTTTACCTTTATTGTTGATTCAGCTTTCCAATTTCTGATATTGTGTTTGAGTTGAGATTAGATAGTGTTATTATAACCTTATATCTTGACAGGTGCTTAGTACTCGTGCCCGCAAAAATGTAGCTTTGAGTGACATAAAGGTTGATGTTTGTGTCTTTGCTTTTGATTTGTTGTACCTTAATGGCCAAGCACTTCTTCAGGAAAACTTGAAAATCCGCAGAGAGGTAACACCTTTTATCTTTGTGTTGCTAATAGTTTTATTTTACTGTTTTCTTTATTAAGCAGTTGAATCCATGATAGTGCTGGCCGAAGGGTGGAAACCTTGATGAAGCTGTTGCATTCTAAGACAAAATATTTGTAGCTATTGTCCACGTAAATATAAGAGGAGCTGAGTTAGGTAGAAGTTTAGAATAAAGAGGAATTAAAGTAGATAGGTCAAGGCAGTTAGTTAAAGGAGACTCAATTTGAGAAATAGGGGGAAATAGTTTAAATGAAGCATTGAGGAAATAGTATTTTTGAGAGGACCAAGCAAGAACTTTATTATCCCATGGGAAGAGTCTTTTCTTTTTTATTTTGAGGGAAGCAGGCTGATTGAATCTCTTATCTACTTGTTTATCATCAACTGTTAATGCTAAGTAGTTCATTATTGTATATCATGCATCTTGAATGAGTGATCTTCTCATATTTTTTTTATTATAAGAACTGTATGTTGACAAGTGCCTAATTTTCTGCAGCATCTATATACCTCTTTCGACGAAGACTCTGGATTCTTTCAGTTTGCAACATCAACAACATCAAATGATGTTGAGGAGATACAAAAATTTCTTGACAAAGCCATTGATGCAAGGTTTTTTTTTTATAGTTTTTTTTTTTATAATTATAATTCTAGTTAATTTAAATTCAAGACGTAGATAGAAATTTCATTATTTCAAATGTAGTTATATGGTGGGACCCCTTCTTGGGCCCTGCGTATGCGGGAGCTTTGTGCACCGGGATGCCCTTAAGTTATATGGCACCATTTCTACTTAATTTAGTATACTCTTTAGTTGTTGTCTTCATGTGATTGCACTATTATCAAAAACATTTGATAGGAAGTGTAACACTTCGTTGTATATCTAACTCACAGCTCTTCCAAATTTGGGTTCTCTTGCCATAATTTGAACAATTATTTTGATCATTTATCATTTGCCTTATCTCTTGATTTTCAGTTGTGAGGGATTAATTATTAAAACATTACATGAGGACGCCACATATGAACCCTCCAAGCGGTCACTCAACTGGCTGAAACTGAAGAAAGATTATATGGAGAAGTAAGGGACTTGATATTTATTTTTCTTATTTTACTTTTATATTGATGTGTTTCCATTTATTTATCGGCTCTACTTTGCAGTATAGGGGACTCACTAGATTTGGTACCTATTGGTGCTTTCCACGGTCGTGGGAAACGTACAGGTGATCATGTAACATACTCTTTAATGTGGTGATGCCTATTTTTGTTATCATTTTTAACCCGATATTTCAACTCAATCTGAGTATGGCTAGGCCTTGGGAGATTTTTTGTGCTGTTAATTTATACATTTAACTCAGTGGTTTGAAATGAATTAGTGACATGATGTCTTGTAGGAGTGTATGGTGCTTTTCTCCTTGCGTGCTATGACAACGATAACGAGGAGTTTCAAAGCATTTGTAAGATAGGTGAGCGTTTTATGTTGTATAGAGCTCTTTTGTTTATTGAACTTAATTTTCTCACTTTTTTTTTACCAATAGTTTCTCACTTATTCTTCATGTTATGGTGGGTAGGAACTGGATTCAAAGAAGAAGTGCTTGAAGAACGTTCTACTAGCCTTCGCTCTAAAGTGATTCCCAAACCAAAGGTCCCTGCTCCCTGGCTCTTGTTTCTCTCTGAACCACCATTTCCGAGTTCTGCTTGTATTTTATGAACTAATTCGAACTTGATCCTTTATTACAGACATACTATAAATGTGGAGAATCTATCAATCCTGATGTATGGTTTGACGCGAGTGAGGTAAATTTATTTATTTTTGTTTGCAAATGCCCATCTAATTTTTTTTTTGTTTATTAATATTATTCAATAAAATTGCATTATGCTCACAAGCAATTTTCTTTGCATTAGTTATTTATTATTATCTTCTTTCATTTAGGTGTGGGAGGTGAAAGCTGCAGACCTGACCATTAGCCCTGTTTACCGAGCTGCAGTGGGCATAGTAGATTCCAATAAGGTATTTGAAAAAATTTGAATTGATGATAAAAGGGTTACAACTTAATTTGGAATTCTGCCTTTCACACTGTGTAGTTGATAATGATAGCTTTTAACTTCTATTGATGGTACTTTTATATTTTCTGAATAAAGGGTATATCTCTTCGATTTCCGCGTCTAGTTCGAGTTCGGCCTGACAAAGCTCCTGAGCAGGCCTCCTCGTCTGAGCAGGTAAAGTACAGTCCAATCTTTCATTATTCGACTAACTATATATGATAGGAGATTGAGAAAGAGTAAGGGATGAAATAAATTGAATTATTTGGTCATTCTTTAACCACTTTCTTTCAGGTTGCTGAAATGTATAATGCTCAAAAACACAATCACAATGACAAACAGGATGACAATGAAGATGATTGAGGGAAAAAGTTTCCTTGCTTTTCTCATGCTGTTAAACTATGAAATCTGAGCATCATTCTGATACCATGTGAGTAAATGTTAAGATGCAAATCCTTTACCTTCAAGCTAGGTCAGAGTACATTACTTCTTATCCAACATGATTAGGAATTTGGCATACACTATGGTGTAATTAAGCTCATGGAGGCTCCAAACAATAGGTATTTGTGCATCAAGCATGTTATTTGGAATTTGGGTCTTTTATCAAAAGGGACCCAATGTGCCTGGTACTGCTTGTGTATGTATTATAGAGTGTTTGGATGCACATTATCTTTTATTTTCTCGCGTCCCGATAATGTTTCAATGTAGTTACTAAAGCTTACAATTCCTAGAGTTAGCAAACTGTGCGGCGGAGGTACAGTGTTTTCTCATTTTTCCAAATACACTTAGTTTTGTTCCTTTATCATGATACTGCACTTAAGGCTGCTAGCGATGACAATAACACTTACATTTTGTGCATGCTCATGGCATCTCAATATGTAGGTCATTTATCATGATCCTACCTTTGTTATTTTTACTTATATTATGTATTTTTTTTGGTCAAAGACAACTTATGTACTTTATCCGTGCGAAAAGTGAGAAAAAACAGTATAAAAATAATTGGCAGTTATTTTTTGAAGCTTCAATCATACTTTTTCAATAATTGCTTAAATCAATTCTTCTTCTTTGTCGAATTGCTTAAATAAATTCCTCACCTTTCATTTTTAGTTGGAAAGCCGACCTCACTTAGATAAAGACTTGGATTTTGTATTCATTGAGTTGGAAGAACAGCCAATCCAATATGGTGCACAGATTGCCTATACAGTTGGTTTTCAAATTAATGATTTGGTTCCTCAAATTGAATAGTTCACCTTAGAGAATAAAGACATCTCAATTTTTCAAGAAAATTAATGATTGAGATGTCCTAAGTTACCCTATAAAGTGAATTGGTAGAGTAGTCAATCTAAACACGGTTGAAAAAATAATTTATTTTAAGCAATTGAAACCACAAGGATTGAAACCACAAGGATTGAAACCACGCACCCTTGAAATTTCCTACATTAAAAGTATAACTAAGCCTTCTTTTTGAAAGAGTTCACAGTATTATGTGAGTATTGAAAACATTTATCCAATGTCCACATGTTTTCATTGTCTCGTGGAGTCATTATCTTTCGTTTTTCAATTGTATTGTTGTATTGTGCTTGCTTTCATTCCGTGGATGTCACTGTTTCGAAAAAGCTAATTGTAATTCTCCAGTGAACTTGACTTGGAAGATAAGATTGAATATTATTCCCACCACCATGGAGTGTTGGACGAGTCCTGTGTCTTCTGGAAACATGTTAGAGAAAGAAAAATGGACTTGGTTCAATTCAATGATTGCCGTGAAGGAGACACTTTGTAAAAACCTGTCTTTTTTAGTAGAAACCTGCCTAATCTTTTGAACTATGGGGGTGTCTATAGTAACTGCTACTAGTCTAGTCAAGATAGTGACCATTTTCAAGCCTCCGCGTTTTGTATAATAAGCCTCCTTAAACTGTTTTCACTTTACAGCATGCATTTACATACAATTTTTTTTTTTTTTTTTATCTCAGCCGTTAATATCGGTTAATATCGGACAGTTCAAATTATATAATAATAAAATTAATATTAAATGATCTTGACCGTTAATTTAAGATTTGACGGTTGAGATACAAAAATAATCTAATTGCGTACTAAATCTTAATCCATCTTTGTAAGGTTCTAACATTGGTTACATCTAATTTTTATGGCGCAAATTAACATTTAATCCCTCAAAGTTAAACATCGAACATTTTATTCTTTCAAATTTATACCATAACTTGATTTGAATGCCTCTTTAACATATATCCATCAAGACCAATAAATGATCCATATATTGATTTGAATAGTCTACATCAAGACAACACAGAACTTTTAAAATTGTGGTACTAAATTTTGAAAAAAGTGACTCGAATGATTAACATTATTGAATTTAAATGACTATTATTTTACATATTTGAGAGACAAAAAAATTGACATTTCTTACAATTCAATGAACTAAATTTTTTATGAGAATCTCCAATATCACTTCTGATGTTCACATCTGGAAAAAAAAACTTTGTATCATTAGTAATCTAGAGTTTAGATGGGAGTTAAGTAAAATTCAATCAATAATTATTGTAGTCAGAAATCGAACACGAATTCTATTTGTGAGTTCATTAACCATTTGAGCAAATTGTTTGGTTAATGACTTAATTCTTCCGTTCTACGAACATATATAAGCACTTTACTTTGTTTAATTATGGGCCTGGGCTCTTACTTGGTCATGATTTGTGTGATTTTAATTAAGTCGGGTCCATGGAGTTGTGTTTATTTTGTCTTATTTAACCAAAAATTGACTAAACCTCCAATTAAATTTGTCTTATAAGGATAAAACGCGTCATTTGCGCAACCCCGTGTTCAACGTTCACCAGTGTGTTAGCGTGTTTTATTGGACTTCTTTGTTACCCTCACTGAAAGGGAATATGCCTTTGATGTAATGTAATGTACCTTACCAGAGCTAAACTAGCTGGATGAAAGTAACCCTTTTTTGTTCTTTTTAACGACTTAGAAAGCAATTTGATGATATATACCTTTCAAGAGTGATTAGTATGTGTAGTCAAAATGCTAGTAACGGTTTGATATGGTTTATAAGGCCAGTATTTGGAAATTAAGTGTGGTACACATTTTTTCTAACTTTCACTCTCTTATCACATGAAATACGTGGGTTCCTTTACTTTATGTGAAACATGTTTCCAAAGTGGCGTGATTCATGTATTTCATTCAAATAAGAGAGTGAATGTTAGAAATAATGTGTTAAAATGAATATTGTTGGTATTACTCGTTTTAAAATTGTGATTAAATCAAAAAAATTTGATTAAAGTAAACAATTTTAATAATTTGACGATTATGTTATTGACGGTGTAAAACTCCTTACACCAACAATATATATGAATTAATCATTTAAAAATCGGTTTACCACATTAAAGTTTTTGATGTTGCTACGACTACATTTTGACTGCAATCGAAGCGTGATTTGAGTCTTACCATTAAGGTTTTTGTTGTCGCATCGATTGCAATAAGACGCGATTTGGGTCTTGACATTAGATTTTCCAATGTCGCCGCAACTTCAACGTGATTACAATTGAGTCCTTATTAATTGTATTTGATCACATCAATTTTTTCAATGATCAAAGATAGCTATAGGACCATTCCTACAATTTAAAACCTTGCAAACTATTTTTGAACAATGCCATGCACTCTCCTCATCTACTTGTCTCCTATGGAGAAGACTATCCATGTGACCTCTCTTTACCTGTCCTTGACTATATGACCTTGAGCAAGCAGCATAACTGTGGTAGAACATGACTACAAACATTTTAAGTATGAACTGTGCTTCTTTCCATGCTGACACCCTTCTATTGAATCTTGAAATATGTAAAACTGAGAAAAAAATTACACATATGTGAATTAGAGGGATAATGATATATTATCTAGCTCAAATTAAATATAATCCATCTTTTAATTAATTTCTTGGGCTATTGAATAAAATTAAACTTTTTATTTTATACCATAATAATTCAGGCATGCTTCATTTGTTGGGGAGTCTATGAAATTTTGCTTTCATTGTCATGCTTAAATGGAACATGATAGGTAAAATGGAGATATATTAGTCAACATTTTCTGCTTCTCTTCTTCTGCCTCTTCAGAATGAAGAACAAACAGATTGAGTGGGAGCAGATAAAATAAATAAAATTAAAGAGGCTTTAGTGAATAATAATTAGTATTAGTATTGCAAGAGAGAAGAAAAGAAATATCTTTATAAATAATTAGAAATTGAATAATGATAACTTGTCTAACAAAAAGCTTAATATATAATCATACATCACACCAACACTAGATCCTGATTCTGATTTGTGGACCCAACAACATGCAGAGCTAAGGGCCTTCACTTCACCCTTTGGTTGTTGGCCATACCATCTTCCAATCCTAACGACTACTCACTCAAATAACTATCTTCTTAATTGTTGATGTGATCTTTCAATCCCTCTCCCAAGATTTTTATTGCCTCATATAATAATTTGACGCATTCACGGTCGACATATAAATAATAGTTTGAACGAGATCAGATAGTCTAGATTTCAATCAATCAAACAACCATTAATATCCTGACGATACTTAATAAAAATTTCTCTCAAATACATATCTATAATGATCTCTACTACATTGTTGGACCGTGAAACGGCCTTTAAAACCGTCAGAAACTAGTTCTAACGATAATAAAGAATTTATATCACCACATACACACACTCAAAGCACTTGCTGCACTACATTAATTTAGTTACATTACAATTATATTACAAAAACCTTTTCCTTTCACAAAGAAACAAAACTAGAATGTGAATAGAGGAAAATGCCTAGGAAAACCCTTCACCCCAAACATTACCCAAAATCAAGAAATTTTTTTCTTCTTCCTCCACCACTATACATATGCTAGATCAGTAGAATACCAGCTTGCTAATGCTAATCATTAATGCTATTAATTAACTAAATCATAAACATATTATATATCAATTAAAAACTAAGTTGGTAAAATATGATCCGGTTGCACGTTGTAACCGATCTCAACCATCAATTTAAGATCAGACGGTTCAGAATAAACAGTAATAAAATCCTCTAGTACTTGTTGAATGAAGTCAATAGTAACAGTGCTAGATACTAGGTAGTCAATGGAGTACAATCCTCTGGTACTTATTCTCTGCAGAAGGAGAATCAGAACCTTCACAAAAAACCCTTTTCCTACTATTGAATCTTCCACAGTTACTGTTAACAAAGGACTCTTGATGAAGTAGTTGATGATGCTGCTGATGCTGTGGTGGTGGTGAATGAATGGTTACAGGTGGAATCTCAAAAGACTCCAATGGTGGTGGAGGGTGTCTCCATTGAGGTAATGGTCCTGCAAGCAAAAGGGTCTGAAGCAAAGGACCAGCTTTCATCACTGCTTGTAAAAGTTTACCTTTTTCAGGCAAAGGTTTATCTTTTGCTATGGAATCAATCATCATCATTGGTTGTTCTGTTCTTGTTGTTAAAACTACTTGTTGTTGTTGTGGGGAGGATACTATGCTTTCTTCACAATCTGATAGTGATATTCCATTGTTGGAAGATTCAATTCCTCTCTTTTGTTGTTGATGTTGTTGTTCATCTTCAATGCTTGAGATTCCAGACAAAGGATCTTGGTTTTGTTGTTTTTGTTGTTGGAAAAATAACTTTTCTAAGAAAAGTCTTTGGCATTTTTCTTGTGCTTCATCTCTTTCTCTTGCAACTTTGTTGAAAAGTTCTTTTAGGTTATGTAGTTGTTCATCTCTTTTTCTTAGTTCTTCTTGTACTGTTACTCTTGTTTGTTCTAGCTCCATTGTTGTGTACATCAAGGTTTGCTTCAACTCATCCATTGACTATATCAAAAAAATTACAATGAAATGGGAATTAAAAACATTTTATTTTAATAAAAAAACACTAATGATCATTTTACAACGGTTTCTCTCATAGGATATGAAGCTAGTCATATAAAATTAAAGGGTAACTATAAAATGCAAGTTAGTCTTATAAACATTTTGTACGAATAGTTGGTCCTCAAATTACAAGTATTTTATATGCCTATAAAATGTAACTATGAAACATCAATGTTTGTAATGAAAGAAAAGAAGCATGTACCTTTCCTTGGCAGTAGTAAGCCCAAGATAGAAGAGGGCCACGTTGTTGATTGTCCATGATCTTAGAAAGAGTGAGAGAGAGAGAGAGACAGAGTGGTGGGAGAGAAATGAGGGTAGAGAAAGTGAGGAGAAAAGAAGAAAAGGGGAGAGAAAGAGAGTTAGGAGTGTTATGAGGGATGGTTGAATTGAAGGTGTCTTATAAGAAGTAGTCTAAGTTACTGTATAAGGAAGGTAGACAATAGGCAATCTGTGGCCAAATCCTAACTCCCCCTCCCCTATGCTCCATAATCCTATTTAATAATACATACAAATTCTTCTATTTAATAGGAAAATATTATTTGTGATATGTTTCCACTGGTTTAATTATAGGTAAGTTTTTACTGTTCAGAGTAAATCTGGTTACGATTCTGAGCATGAGGGTGATCCTTATCTTATATGCCGCTTTTGTAAATATTGAGCTGAGTTAGATCCAACTTAAATTTTAAGATATATTTTAATTAATCAAATATTGAGATTCATTGATCTTCATCATAAAAAACAATTTATGTATGATGTAATATTTATCTTGCACTATATAATTAGACATATTTTAAAGGATTTTGCTATAAATCACCCATAAGGGTGTTTTTTTAGCAACTTACACCTCAAGATGTGATTTTCACTTTTTAGTTATAACTTTGCTGAAAAACACCTTCATAAAATTAGTTGGTGTCTTTTAACAAATGTTCATAGAATAACTTGTTAAAAGACACCTTCATAAAAGGTGTCTTCTAGCAAAACCTTATTTTAAATATATATGTATATGCATAAGTACTATTTATGGAACCAAATGAACAGTGAAATAAAAAGTAGAACTACAAAACTGGTCATCCATGTTTTTTTTAACCAACTCCCTATCATAGACCAGTCCTGTTCAGGTCTCTTACTTTGATTTTCCGGTATCTTACATACTATTGAACAAGAAAAACTTGGAAAGTGATGGTAAAAAACAGTGATAACCTTTCTTAACTGTAAAATAACGATAATAACCAAATTGAAGAACTCGATGCCACATGTAACTTAAAAGGCCAATTATAGTAAAATGATCTTCCTTTCTCATTTTTAGAAAGGCAAAAAAAGTTAAGGAGTATTTTTGTTAGTTTATTTTTTAGAGTAAATGATATTTAAACATCAAATTTTTGACACTATATTGGAACACTTTAAAAATACACCATTTATTCTTGAAAAAAATTATAACTATTTACATGACTTGAAGCGAGAAAACACATTAATTTAGAGAAATGATAGTAGTATAACTATATCGTACACATATGATTGTACTCTTATTTTCTCTTTATATTGTGTTGATTTCGTTCTAATACCTAAATTTCTTTGTATATCTTTAATTGTATCATAAGTTGTTCTAAAAATGGTTTGTTCAAATAACATACATCTTAATTAAAATTGCATCATATGCACACTTTATATGTGTACGATATCAGACAACAAATAAGTTGCCAAAATATAATTATTTTTTTTAATGAGTTGATCCACATTTTTTTATGACTACAAATTGAACTTGATATGACAAAACACACACACACACTAGGGGCGGACATGTGGATCAGACCCGACCCGACCATGCGAAAACAAAAAGAAATAAAGACAGAGAGTCGGATCAAAGGGTTGGGCGAGTTAGGCAAGTGGCCCATTCAATTCTAGGTGGACAAGTGTGGGTAAGGCTAGAAGAAAGGATTTGGACCGTCGTGACCAGCACCCACCCAAAGTTATTAATTATTTTATTTTTATTATATATAATATGACATCGTTTCCAATATTATAAGGAAGGATATCTAGGATGCACTGATAAAATTGTACGAGGTTAAGTCACTTCATAACATAATATTCTTAAAGAGGAGGCTCTACACTCTTCGAATGAGTGAATTCATGCCACTAACGGATCACATCAACACTCTGAATACGCTATTTGTGCAGCTTACAACTTCAGATTTTAGAATGGCGGAAAATGAATGTGATGAACTACTACTTCAGATTTTACCAGATTCGTATCAACTCATCATCAACATTACAAACAACATTGTAGCTGATACTCTTCACGTTGATGATGTCACCGATGCAGTTCTTGAAGAGGAATCAAGGTGCAAGAATAAGGAAGAAAGGTCAGAAAGTTCAAAGCAACCAGAGGCTTTGATGATGACGAGAGGGAGATCAACATAACGTGGCCCCAGTGGGAGTCAAAATCATGGTAGGTCCAAATCTCGAAGAAAGAAGAATCTCAAATGCTACAACTGTGGCATGAGAGGGCAGTTAAAGAAGGAGCGTTGGAATAATAAGAAGAATGGAGAAAAAACTTCTGAAAGTTCAACATCTCAAGGATGCATTGCAAGTACGTCAAGGTTTCTCCTAGTGTTAAATATTCTCCTATTACAAGAGAGAGTGTAAGTTTTCTCTCCTTGTATTTAGAGAGAGGTTGTGTAATTTCTTCCACTTAGTGAAAAGTCTTCTATTTTTACCCCATGGTTTAATTTTCCCTTTATTTGTTGAAAGAGTTTCCACGTAAAATTGTGTGTTCAATTTCTCTATTCTCATCTCTTATTTTAGCTACTTGATTTTATTTTGTTACCCCACTGCCCAACATTTCCACGGATACTTTCAAAACATTGCAAGATTAAAGTCATGCAAACTTTTTTAAATTTAACTTTTTTTTATACAGCAACTGTTTTTAATTTGAAATTTATATTATATTTAACCAATTTTGGCCAAGCAAATTTGGCTCTTTCATTTTTCTCAAGCGTGGGCTGCATTTTGCAGTAAATCCAAACAATTATTTTGTTTTTATTATTGCACAATTCCAAACGGTTCAATTATATCAACATGACATGACATGAGTGCCTCATTTGATTTTTCTTCTCTGGCTATAAACAATTTACAAGATAGTATAATTTGTATCATGACATAACCAGTTAAAATGTGGTGTTTTAATTAATAATTAGCAATGTCTTGTAAAATTAGATAGTTTCCTTTCCCCAAAAAAAGAAAAAGATATTAGCAAAACATCTTCAATGCTAAAACTAAATTGGGATTTTAACAATATTTGAAGGGTCAACACAAGTCAAAGAAAGATCAACATAGAGATAAGTTTAAAGATCGTAAATCTTCACTTATTTTTATTTTTTAAATATTTCCCGTGGGTGGAAGAAACTAATTTGATTAGTAGAATTAATAGTTTGGTTTGATATTTAATGGTTTTTTGTGTTGATGTGAAAATGTGAATGAGGAATATCTCAACATATTTTCACTTCAATTGTATTTCCTAATTTTAACAATTTAATGAAATCTATTTTACTATAAAAACAAAGGAAAAACTCAAATGGTCAACATTTATGTATTCTATCACTCGTCCCCTCTTTCTTTTCTTTCTTCTACACATATTGTACAGGGACCAGTTTGAAAGAGTTTTTAAGTACGAAAAACTTATCTGATCAACATTTGAGATGCACGTTTCTTTTAAGAACAATAGTACTGCAACTAACTAAGCAATCAACATGGTAATATGGTATAGTGGTCAAGAGATAGAGGGCTCTAGTGGTCACAAAAAGGAGCTGGTAACCAAACTTCCCACTACTATTTGCCCATAGATGAGGCACCCCTTGGAAAAAGTCCTACTATATGGAAAAGAATGCTTACATTTGAGGAAATCAATAATAACTCAACACTGTATATTGTATGAAATATCAAATTATATTATGATTAGAGGGTAATCCTATAACATATCCCTACCCTCTAGGGTGGGACACTTGTTCATTTTGACCGTTAAACCTATAATGAGGGAAAATTAGTTAATTTCATGATGTATTATTATTATTATTATTACCATAGGCTACCTAATTTAGGAGTACCTCATTTTGTCAAAGCTAATTAAATAGTAGTACAATTATGGAAAAATATAATATTGTTAAGGAGAATTGTTTTTCTACTTTCAAGAAAGAAAAGGGTAAATCCAAATTGAGTATTGACAATGCAAAACCGAAATCCAAAAGGAGTTGAGTGGGGCACAAAACCTTTATGTCCCATCTAAATTTGATTAGATTCTCTACAATTCCAATTTGGGTTTACCTTTTCTCTAATTATTATTTGCATGTTCAAAGAGCGTGGATTATTGTTGCATAGGATGCGGCAAATTGAAGGAATAGAAAAAGGATGATAGTGCAAGTGCACCTTATCATCCCTGAATATATAAGCAAGCTAGCTAGGTAGGGAAGATGCCAGACAAAAAGGGTATTAAAACCATTGTTATGTTCTTGAGACTCATTTTAATCTTTATTAGTAGGTTGTGACACTTGAAGTATTGTTTAGAGGTATATGCACCTTGAATATTCCCTTTTCTTTTTTCATCGAATATAATACAATATAATAGAGTAAATTTTTAGTTATGATGTAATGTTATTGATACGAAGTTATTATCGTCGTTTAAAAATGAATAATTTTTGTCCGTCTCATAGTGATTGTCTCTTTAACATTTTTTTTTCAATAATTGTCACTTTACAATACAAATGCAATATTTATTTATTTTTTCCCACTATTATATCCTTATTTATTGAATTTCATGCAATTTAACTACTCCACTAACTACAATTAATAAGGTGTTTTAGTAAATGTTACTCCTTCCGTTTCACAATACTTATCCATTTTGAAGAAATTACACATACCAAAGAATCAAATAAATGTCATTTTTGATGAAATTCTATGTATTTTTTCTATAAGGGTTTGTCTAACATGTGCAATATTGCACACGTGCAGGTAACTAAAAGTAGTATTTTTTCATTGAAAACCAACAATTATTGATTAAAAGTTACATATTTAATATAAAAAACACAAGTTCCAAGTCAAAGTTACTACTTTAAACTTCTTAACATATGCAAATTTGCACATGATAGAAAAACCTTTTCTATAATACACTTACTCATTTATTATTTCTCTCTCTACAATAAATAGGTAAGGATATTATTGATAAACCAATAATTAATGTTGCATTGAAACTTGAAAGTGACAAGTAAAGTGTAACAAAATTATTCTCCAAAATGGACAAGTATTGTGAAACGGAGGGAGTACTAATTTTACTATTGAAATCAACACAATTAATCATTTTCTTAATAATCATGCACAAACCTTAAACGACTAATATTGTGAGACGGAGGGAGTAGTAGTTTTTTTTAAGGGAAATGCTAAAGAGTACCTTTAGGACATTGGTTAAGAGGATAAAAATAAAAATATTGTATTGAAAAATGGTGAAAAGTGATTAATTTAACTTTTTAAAGGTTAAAATATTGTTGAATTCCATGTAAACATACTACTTTTGTATTCTTAACAAATGCGTATGACACTTGTTAGCATAACTCTTTTCTTAATAGGTTATTTATGATTACGTGTACCGTTGTATATAATTGATTAAATTCTACTTTCATTCTTTTAAAATATACACCTCACTCCATCTTATTCAAAATATATTAGAAAATATTTCACTTTCCTCCCTTAAGAGAAGCTTGAATTATATTTCTCTCCCCTCTTATGTTAAAATCTACACTTTAGTCCCTCAATTTTTTTTTAATTTCTAATAATCTAGCAAAAAAACAAATCGAACACACTTCAAAGAAAAATAGCATTGCGAGTACATTTAAATATAATCAAAATTTTGAATACATATTTTTCGCTATTTTTTATTCACAATTTCATTAATATATAATTTTAAACCCTATTATAAAATAATATAGTTTTAAACCCTATTATAAAATATGAAACAACCCAGAATAAATTTAAAATATGTGAAAAATTACTAAAGTTGATTAAGTATGGTTATTTAAAAGGGAATTTTATACTCTGAATTATAAAATTAATAATAAAATATTTAAATTTGATTATCCTTGACATTTAAATTATAAAAGAAATGAATTTATTTATTATAAATGGTGATTCAAAATTAGTATATATTATAAATATTTATTAATATTAAAATAGATTAAATTATAGTGCATATTTAATTATTAAGGGAGAGGGTTGTAATTCAAGAGTCTCATAAGGGAGAGGAGTATAAAATTTATTTTTCAACGGAGAGTAGTGTATATTTTAACATAAGAATGGATTAGAGTGTAATTCAAACTTCTTTTAAGGAAAAATGATGTAATTTACTCTATATAATTCTTCAATTTGATTTTCTTAATTACGGAATAGTTCTTTAAATCTAAAAGAAATGAAAAGAAAAGGAAAATTGAGCTTAATCTTTGGTTAGCCTTTGAAGAATATAGTAGAAGAAATCTTTAATAAAGTTGCCCACTCTACAATACATTATCAATTAATACTTTATAAAATTGTTATATCATTTTACCAGCATCAGATTTACAATATCTAACATGGTGGGTGCGAGACCCATTCATATCATTGGCCCCCACATTAGTGTATTATGGTGCCCCTTTCTTTGAGCACATATATATACTTGTAATGTATGTAAGTTATCAAAGGGTATGATCCGGTTGGAAATGAGGAGTACATAATTCTAGTGGTATTGATGAGAAGCGATAAGTTTGATCCTTTGAAAAGCCTACAAGATATCCAATATGCATCCAAATAGAATTTAGGGGCCACCATTGGGTCACAATTTTCAGATATTAGGAGCAGTACTTTTCTTTTTGTTGAAGAAATTAGTAGCAGTACTTTGCCGGCCGGCTAATATAGCAATGCCAACTTTGGCTTTCCATCTTTTTCTAATAGAAATTTAGGATGAAAAGACGGTGGCTCAGTACAAAACAGATAAAACATTCAAGTCCAACATGCACTTACAAAGATATTACATTTATATCTCTCTAATGACACTAACGGAGTTTGAATCTGAAACATCGCATATTCAAGATATGTTTTTTTACCACTAGACCAAGTCTTTAGAGTTAATTATGTTATTCATTTACAACATAAGTGTTTCATTTGTAATTTTTTTTCTCTCAAATTAGTTGGCACATTAGAATATTTGTGAAGAGTTATATATTGATCTTCTGAGTATTCTAACTCTTTTAAATGTGAAATATGATAAATCAAAATTTATGAAACATACTTACATAGGTTTATTTGAAAAGTCTAAGTCTCTATCTTCATTATACATCTTGAGCCTCTTAAAACTTTATTCTTTTTGTGACGAGGTATTGTTATCATTAAAACTCAAACAAGTTAGGAAGCGACCTTCTTCACACATAGCTTAAATGAGAAACTTATATACATAGATAATACTAACAGCTGCTACATCTTTCTCTTTATGCATCTCTTGACCGAAGTAAAAAAATGAAAAAGAAAAAAAAATTAAGGGTATAAAAGTAGTTGTAATATAAAATTTGTCAATGTATATTCTTTTTTGTATCTCTTGAAAAAATAGTTTCTTTATGTATCTCTTGACCAATGTATACTCTTTCTTCAAAATTATTCTTCAATTTATTAAACAAACAAGGGCTAGTTTACATGAGCTTGAAGTTACATCAAATATCGAATACTTAAGTAGGAAGATATTACGGAACCGTGCGATAAGCACAAAGCGAACTATTATTTCGCCTTTTACTAAAGAATACCGTGTGCGTATCACTTTAAGCGGTATACGGATAATACTTGGGTGACATTGTGGTTGATGACATTGGTGGCATTGGCCAACCACAATGTCACATATGTACAAAGAAATAAAAAAAAATTATGAAACAGAAAGAAGAAAGACATTTGTGACATTGTGGTTGACCAATGTCACAATGTCATCTACTACAATGTCACTCAAGTGCTACCCACTTATTTTTGGAAGATATTAACCATCCATGTGTGGGGTACCTAACGGTTAATAACTGTCGGGAGAGGAACCCTACAGAATCATGGTCATGGATGCCAACTTTGTTTAAAGCGTGTGGACTCCATTAAATCAAAGAAATTAAGATCAGGTAGAAAATGAATAAAAAGAGCCAAAACCTTTATTTATTTATTTAAAGTCTTTTCTTTTGGTTGGTCATCAATTGCATCACCAATCATTTCGTGTTTTGCTGATCTTTGGAATCCCAAGCAGTCGTTAACAACAAAAATGAGAGCCCAGTAACTAAAGTTAACATTAAATTAAATCAAATCATATACTTTTTTACAGCACAATTAAATCAAATTATTTATATCAATTAAATCAATTATTAAATACTTCAAGGGACGGGGTATCAATTATGTTATAACAATTTGATTTTGTAATTTTGAAAGACATAGTTAAAATATAATATTTGACACTTGTAAAATAATTATTGATGTTATCATTATTAATAATAATTTCTCATTTCACAATTTATTTAAAAATATTACTAAATAGACCTTTCTTTGTTTGTTTTATAGAGCAAGTGGTAAACAACCTCGTGCATATAATTTGATTGGTGAGTTAAATAACGTTGAAAAATATCATAAATTCGATCATTAAAAACTAACATAGGTAGGTTTTGTTTAAGTTAATATTTTTTGAGAGACTGTTTAAGTCAATATTGTTTACCAAATAAATAATATTTTTTTAGGGGAAATAAATAATATATTTGAAAATAAAATATAAAATATAGTTATAATTGTTAATTAATAATTTAAATTTTAATAATTTTATTGCTTTTTTCACCTAATAATTCTATCACTTGTTCCATGTATAAACTATAATTTTTAAAAAGCAATCAACAATTGTAATTTTATACTTTACTTCAAAAAATTGTAATTTTACACATATTTTTCTTTTTGGTTACAATTTGTACACTTATTCTAACATTGATGTGAACTCACCAAGTTTTGGATCTCAAAGTGTAATAAAACGACTGCCCGTTTGTCCGAATGTTCCAATCAGATCTTGCATGTGAACAAAATTGTTGTTCTTAGCTTATTTAAATAAATTTAAAATTATTTTTTTGTTACAATTAAAAATTAATTTGATTACCAACATATGTTGGGATGAGAGATACACACATTTAGTATCATTTCATATATAACATGTTTTGAAAATAATCATCCGTTTCCCTAAAATAAAAATAAAAATAATCATCTCTTAGAAAGTAGAAATTAAAATAACTAAGTAATTAAATAAAAGTGATTAATAAATTTTACCAAATTAAATTTACGGTTAAACTCCGAATTATCATAATTTCATATCCATTAGAACCGTTAACACAAAAAAAAAAATCAAAAACATTATAACTAGTGTAATATTAAAATCTATAAATAATATATAATTAAATATTAAAACAATATTTTGTAAAATACCGACAAAGAAAAACTATTAGAAGAATATTTTGTAAATACCGACAAAAACACTGTTGATAGAACAATAAGAAAAGAGTGTTGCTTAGATACTGCCTCGTGTGCCCCATGGCCCAATTTGATTTCCAAAGCAACATTCAAAAAAGAAAAGAGGGTGTTTCTAGCTCGGGATTGTGGTGTGTGTATTGAATTAAATATAAATTTTATTTCTTTTACTTAAAAATTCATATTTAATTTACAATTTTTTTGAGCGTGTCAATTTACAATTTATTAAAAGAGTTTAATAGTGGTAGATTGACAGTATAAAATAACTTTGCACACACAATTATTAAAATATTTAGAATTGTTACATCAATTAATGTTTTTAACTTATGTAGCAATTTTAAATGTTTTTATTGGTTGTGTGTAAAGTTGATTTGTACTATCAACCCACCTACGTTAAACTCATATAAAAAATTATAAAATAATTTAAGAACATTTTTATAATATTCTCTACTTGCTTCGCAAAACTTATTCAAAAAAGTGAAGAGTAATCATGAGTTGATTGAAAACAATGGACCAAAACTGCTAACTGAAAATATTTAAGGGACAAAATCTTCTTGACAAATTTTAGAGGATTAAAAAATAAAATTTGAAATATTTATAAGGATTAAAAACTTATTTACCCGCCTCTTCAACAAAAAAAACTTATTTAACCCAAAAAGCAAAAACCATAAATGTTTTTGTTGCTAATACAACAAATAATATATTAATACAATATATCATAATAATAAAAGAATACATTTATAAACATGTCTAGGATGAAATTCGCAAAAGACTCTCAAGGAAAAGATGTTCAAGATGCAAAGACAAGTGGAATAAAAGAAACCTTATGTTAAGCAAATGACTGCGTCAAAGGTTACCTCTTACCTGAAAACTTCAATATATAATAGTCTGAAAGAAAGAACAAAGAAGAGTTCAAGCTTGAACACATAAAAGTACTTCAAAATTAGGAATTTGATTTTTTGCAACATATTTGACGGACAATAAGGTCACAAAATAAATAAATGATCAAGAAGATAATACATTTTCTGATATGCATATTATTGGTTCTTGTAATGATGATGTGACAATGAATGACTATATTCGATGATACAAGAATGAAATTCTAATTTAATTTTGAAAAAAAAAAATCTAAAATCACAAAAGAACATTCAAATACATTCAGTAATATTCAATTTGTATTACATTTTATTGTTTTTATCAGTTTAGATATGAACACCTCTAATTCCTTTTAATTGTGGGTGTAGCAAGGTGTATCATTTTATTGATTTGGCTTGCTATTGTGTGGTCGGCTTGAAACTCTCGTAATGATATCATTTTTTTGAGAGGGACTCCGTCTGTCGAGCTTCTATTGGGTCTGGTGAAGCTCTCATCCTAAAAATGGTTCCTTGGTAAGAGCTCTATCAGCCTTTGCTCCTTATATGAGTGGGAGTTGCAACCTGTCCTGTGTTGTTTTCGGTAGGGTGTATTTGAGTTGTGGGTCCTGGCTCTTGCGTCAAGTGATGGGGTCTTTGGCTGCTTTTGACCGGCTCTTCAGGGTGGTGCTTTTCATCTTCTCGGTCTTGTTTCTTGGCGGGAAGCTTGTTGTTTGGGTGTCCTTTTATTGTTTTTTGTTTTCTTGTTCATTGTGGAGTACCTCTGATGCTTGAGTTTGGCATGTATTTTGCCACCTCAGGTGCTTTGTTTTATCTTTGATTTTCATTTTGATGTTCTACTTAGGATCGAATCCCCTTATGTATATCTTTCTATTTATATATAATATACATTTTGCCATTAAAAAAAAACACATTTTTTTATTATACTTTTGTGTATAAAAATTTAATTGTGGGTGTTCTTAAATATGAATCTTTATGTGAATTATATTTTATATTGGATTTAACTCAAATTTAAAAAATCAATTTATTGAATGGTGTCATTATTTATAAGCTTTAATCTATGTTCATAAGGGATTTGAGTCACAATATGATAAAATGTTATTAAAGAGTATAAAAGTTTTAAATTGGTGTTTTTTTTTTTAATCTTAACCATTCAACCATAAGACAACATGAGTCTAAACTTGGGTACTACCTAAGTTATTGGATCATAGTCGAAGTTTATTAATCACATAAGTCAAACGCCTTAGTTTGTTAGAAGTTTATTAATGACATTAGTCCAACAACTTAGTTTCGTGTAATTTGATTTCCCTCATCTTGTACAAATTCTCGATCTTAAAATTTGGATTGAGAATTCAATTAAACAAAACCAACTTGTAAAGTAAAAGATGTCTTCCATTTATAAATACAGTTTCTTATCATATTTTATCTAACATTCGATTTTCAGCGCACTATCCCTCATATTAGTGATTGAATATATGAAGTGTGACTCAAATAGATCAATAGCAGGGATGTACATAACCTGGTCCGATCTTACAATCCGTACTGGAGCGAACACAATGGGTCAGGTCTGACTTGGTCTAAATAAAATGGGGAAAAAAAGTATGAGACAAGACATAAACATAACTGAAACACAGATCCGACTATCTCGATTTACCCAACTCGTCCCAATTTAATTTGAGGACAAAGTTTTTTTATTTAAATATTATTTTACATACTATTTTTGACTCATTATCTCACACACAACTCTTTCACTTTCATAATAGTCACTTTCTATTTCAAACATCAATCTAGGATTCACTTCACATGTCGTCGCTCCTCACCTCCTTTGACTCAGTCTCACGTCGTTGTTTCTCCAACTAAGCCTCACACTGCCACAAACTGTTATTAATTAAGTGACAATGGACCCTCTCAAGATCCCAGGTTCGATTCTCCCTGGTGCCGATTTCAGTGGGCTAGTTTGCATTCTTCAAAAAAAATTGAGTGACAATTGTACTCTTTAACTTATTCATCGTTTATTTTAGTTATATAGAATACAAACTGTTAATTAATTTATAACACAATATTTCAACTTCTTTCGATTAGTTTGTACGATTGTGCTACTTTTGACAATGTTTTTGTTTTCTATGATTCAAAAAAAATAAAAATTGATTAATTCTTTTTCAAAAAAATAAAATCTATATATTGGTGACTTGTCTTGGGACCAACCAGATCTTGTCTTCATATTGTTCCGCCCGTATTGGACCTGAACTTCATCAGGTTTGGTTAGGTTCGAAAATTGATCCGATCTAATGTGATGATTGGATTTGGGTCACATACAACATGATCCTTTGTATGTCTTGTCTCTTCTACTTATAAATACATTTTCATGTCGCATTTTATCTAATGTTCGGTTTTCAACACACTATCCCTCATATATGCGATTGGATAAATGGAGCATGACTTAAATAGATCAATACAGGTGACTCAACGGATCTTAAATTGACTTAAATAGCATCTTAAAATTTGGTTCAACTTATAATTCAACCATACAAAATCAATTATCAACACATTTTTTACCAAGTCTCATTTAACAAGTTTATGTTTGATTTCTAATTTTGTAATAGACTAGTGGGGGAAAAAGCATATGGAAATTCAGGTGAATTCTGATTCTTATGGATAAAGTAATCCATCATAAAGACAGTGATCAAGAGCTTTGAAAATTATAACAATATAATACGATGCACATCATCATTTTCTGTACAAACACCAAAGATTACCATTATAATTATGCATAAAAATGGAAAGAAAAACGACCAATAGTAGGCCCCACACGGTTTCTCTATAAAGGTTTTGATTCTTGGAAGAACATGGATGATATTACTCCCACAAAGTACCAAAGAATTGTGGAATTATTGACTATAAGTCTAGTGTCACATGGTTGCACAATTTCGATTTGGTGAGAAATCACTTGTCAAGAAAAAGTTAGCATGGCTTTAAGACCTTAAAGCTGAAAATTATATCTTGTGTCATTTTCTTTAATTTAATGTTTTGTTTACTTTTTGATTTTAAATATGGGACCAACTTCTTTATTGTAAAATTTAAATAACTCTGATTTGTACTCTAGCTTAGGATTAAAATTTGACTTGCAATTGGAACTTCAACAGAATTGAGCCTAAAAATTGGACTGCTTAAGGCCCAAATATATCCTTATACACAAAACTTGTAACATTTAACATCAACATTTCTGGTTTTATCCGTTTTGTCGGTTATACCGCCTTTATTTATTGAAATCTCATCTCGTTCGACAAAAAGAAATATTAACCTTATAAACAGAAATTGTACCCGTAAGTGACACTCTAATTCCTAACCAAAAAAAAAAAATTGTTTTAACTAAGAGAGTTGCTTTTACCTTCTAGTGATTTTTAAAAACCATGTTCCTCCAGATTCACCAATCCAGACAAGGTAAAACACCGTTTTTTCTCACGTCCGGATGGATAAATCCGAAAAGAAAACGGTATTTTTTTGCTTCTATCCGCATAAAGGTGGTTTTTAAGAATCTCGAGGGGTGGGAAAAGAAGCTCACTTAAACTAATAATCTTTTTTATAATAAGATAAGATAAGATATGTGTGTTTCACATTGGGCCTGTGATTCTGATCCGTTTTTGTATTAAAAAACTGATTACACAAGGAAAGAAAAAAGAAAAAAAAAAGGGCATAGAATTGCATAAATAAATAACATAAATCAAACCATAAAAAATAGTAAAACTTATCTAATGTGTCTACTATTTTCATTTCATAAAAGATACAATGAAGGTGTATAAACTTCATGAATGAAAACTTAACAAACAAATGACAACATAGGATACATACAACATGCATAGATCAACATCAATGTATGATACAAAATCAGAAATGGCTAAAGGAAGAATATTTTCCTACTATATTTGGTTTATGCTAGCCTTCTCATCTTGACATTAATAGGAACCTCTTTGTAGGATGGAACCTTCTCAGCTGCCCTTCGCAACGGTCTTCCAAAAGAATGCCTTGGAGCTTCATTTCTTAAACTAGAGCTTTCTCTTCTTTCCGTTTTCACAGATGGAGTACTCAGCTTGTTATTATGTCCAGATTGAGTGATAGCATATTGAGCATCCTCTATCTCAAACAAGTTTTCTAGAGGTTCGTGTACATGGACCTTTGACGCCGCAGAATGTCTCCTCAAACTTCTCCTGTGTACCAGCAAAAAGGCAGGAACTTATCAGTGAAATTTTAGAGCTATTAATCAAATTATTCCTCTAAATTGTGAGCATCAATCAGAATCGTCGCTGAATTTTACGAACTAGCAAGTACATTCATGAAATTGTAACACGTCAGTCAAAATGGTCGCTCAATTAATGTTTTCTGTTACATAATATTAAGACATGACAAGTTAAATGAACATATGAGCATCCACTTGGATATTCCATATCACTATATACTTACGTGGCACATTAGATTCGTGCATTTCGTATCAACTATAAGGTTGTTAAATCGTTATTCAAACAATGTTATATAATTTTTACCTCAGAAGTTTCTTATGCAATTTAGTCGCTAGTAATGTAGCATTGACCATTGATTCATGTGGAACGCTACATGTTCATTTGATGAATCACGTCATAACCTCTAGCGGCAAAAGTTAACGGATGGACTAGTTTGAATGTCATGCTGCAATTTTAGGGATGTATTTGCTAATTCACAATTCAAGGACTATTTTGGCAGTTTCTTATGCCTATTCACACAACAATTTTTCATATTAAATTATTATTTTGGAACTCTGGAATCTCATGGATGTAATTAATTTCAAACACTCATCAGAACTAGTTTCAGATACTTCGTTCAATGAGCTATGCTGCGGTATCCAATGAGCGTGAGAACTAACCTATTGTCTTTAACCTTTTCTTTGCTTTTATTCTTTCTGGAAGCTGTAGAAGAACCAATAGCTGCAAAGTACAATAACAAAGTTAAGCAGAATTAAGAAAATGTGAGCAAAATATGTTAACGAAGAAGGTAAAGTCCTAGCACTTACATCTACTCCTAACACGTCTCCTGGTCAAACAACATTGTTTTTCATCATCATTGCTAACTCTAGGGGATTGCTGCACTTCTTTTTCATCTCCTTCCTTGAGCCAAACAATTTATACAACAAAGAAAAAATGAGGAATACCATCCATCAATGCCTCCATTATGAGAGATATAAAGTGAAGGATTTGTAGATCAGGCACCTGTAATTGTGATAATGATGCATTCTTTTCAGTGTCTATCTCCACTTTTTCAGTGTCTATCTCCACTTTTTCCTGCAAAAATGGGTTGTTAGAAGATGGCCAAAAATAGCGAAGGGAGACCGTTGTTTTAGGCCTATATTGCACATTGTAGCGTAGTGTTTTAGACCACATTGATACACTGAATTTGGATCATTGTACTTGATCTAAAACGGCTCCTAGGCCGTTTGTACATAGAATGACCGCATTGGTATACTTCATTAGAACACATAAAAAGACCAGTTAAAGATACATTAAAAAGCAACACTCTTCAATGCTTATTGAATCATAATTTAAAATAACATGGCGGCTAATCTTTCCAAAAAGAAGGGAAAAGAATAGATATACTTTTTCTTCACATTTTCCATAAGCAGTGCAGCAATCAAAAAAAGGACAAGAATATTTAGTCCAACAGACAAACTTTCTACACATTTTCTTCCCAAACACTACTTCTCTTAGAAATATAAAATTGACTGAATATGTTTGGAGGTTAATAATTAGAGCTATTTTTGCTTTAAAAATTAATTGCTTTTACCACCAGACGTGATTATTGTCATGCATAACTAAACACACAAACTTAGTAACTAAAAAGCAGGCTTAAAAACACACCTGCATTTTGAAGGTGTTTCCATTAATCAAAGCAGCCCTCCACAAAAGTTCATGCTGCAGTGTTTTTATCTGAAACACGAGTACCGTTAAAATCAATTTAAAAAAAGACTTCAGAGAGATAATCAATTCAAGTTCAAAAGGGAAAAGAAAAAGAAATTTGGAGAAATGAACTCACTTTATCCCTCCCCAAGTTAAGTTCCTGTAAAATCAACCATAAGAAACAAAAATCATTATCATCACCCTCAGAGTCAATATGATATATTCAATAGTAATCAAGTAAACTCCCATTCAGCCCTTCAATTATCACCATCTCTACTCTTTAGTCCATAGTCTCTAGCACATTTGTCGAATTTATATCCACTTTTAGTGTATAAATTACAAAACTATATGCTTTTAATCTCTAAAAAGAGTACTAAAACATGCAATTTTGTAAGTTGCAGGACCCAAAAGCAGGTATAGAAAAACTAAAAACAAAATTTGAGATGATTATAGCGACTAAAACCCTATAAAGTACGGACACCAACCCATGACACGACACGGACACTCAAACATTTACACTCATAATAATTTGAGAAAATGACATAATTGAACACATGTCAGACACCACACCAGACACATCTTTGATAAGAAGTGTCGGTGCTACGTAACTAAAATCAGATTTAACCTATTATCATATAATAAGTAATCTACTATGTTCACTACTTATTATGCAACTAGATGATCAACAAACTTACTGCTAACATGAGACTATTGGACTGAGCAAGATTCCAGTTTTGCATTTGAAGCTTCTTCATATCAGCTCTCAGTCTCTGCAATTCAGCTCCACTCCTTTCTATCATTTTACTATTCAAACTAAATTAAGGAAACAAACAAAAGTTATCAATTTCATAAACCACCATTACAATGAGGTGACTCGGGTTCGAACATCGGATTGCACATAAAATATCCTCACAGTCTCGTATTATTAATGAAGGATACTTTCTATCTGCAAGGAGGTTGATTAAATTCGCTCGTTCCTGTAAAAGAAAAATGAGAGAGAGGAAAAGAAGAGAAAGTGTTATATAGTAATGTAATATTAATGTATGTTGATTGTTACCTTAAGGAGTTGTTGAATGGAATCACTATCGAGTGAGAGTGTGTTGTAGTTGTTATGATTTTCTTGTTGAGACGAGTAAGAAGAATTTGTGATATCCGAAAGTCTTTTTCGCATTAAGTTTCCGATCGATTTCTTCGCCATTTTCTGATTCTCCGTCGGCATGTTAGTTAGTAACGTTGTAACTGTAAATGTTAAGTTGTTTGCTTCAACAGACTGCGAAGAAAAGAAAATAATAAGTTATGAATTGAGAGAGAAGAAGGAGTGAAGAGGAAGCAATGGAAAAAGAAAGAAAAGAAAAGAAAAGAAAGGAATATAAATAAAGTAACCGTTGTGTTGTTCGAAGCTAAATAAATTTCAAATATTTCAGTGTCTTTTTATCCTATACAACGGTTCAAATTAACAAGTGAAATTAAAAGTGATTCCCTAATTTTTCACTTTTTTTTGCTTTTCTTTATACTCGTCAAAAATAAATAAAAACTTTTCTTTATTACAATTTTGGAGCCCCATTTTGAATGTTATCTATTGCCACCATCCATCTTTTATAAATTTTTGGATGATTTCAAATATGTTTGGCTTAAATATTGCACTCGTCTCTGCAAATATGGTCCTTTAAGTTTTGGTCCCTGTAAAAAAAAATTGTTTTTGGTCCCTGCAAAATTTTGTTTTTTAAAATAGTCCCTGGAGGGACTATTTTCATAAACAAATTTTTTTGCAGG
>Ga0315914_1002034_pt1 | contig 30923 bp, 16 predicted proteins | sample MpolenodulesMG_FD_203920 | JGI IMG/M metagenome (GOLD analysis project Ga0315914, IMG submission 203920) | Medicago polymorpha root nodule microbial communities from Los Angeles, California, United States - elongated nodules | ecosystem: Host-associated > Plants > Roots > Nodule | place: USA...
AAAACGTCATGTTCACTAACAGAAAAATTTGACGGAGGGGGTAAATTGATTAACTTTGTGCAATTTCAAGGGGTAATTGATATTTTGTTAATTTCAGGGGTGTAATTGACGAAACTTACAATTTCATGGGGTAATTGCCTATTTACTCAAAGTAATTGCAACAAGAGTGGTGGATCAATTTACAATCATAGTTTCTATTGGATTGGCAAGCGCTGAAATTCCATCTTCAAATAATGCATATGTTAAATGGACACCAAGAGTTCAATGTAGTTTCTAATTCTACACCAGGTTAATTGATGATACTCCATGGATAATGATTTCATTTTATTCATTAGTTTTAACATTGATCGATAGAAGGGTAGTTAACTACCGGTGGGACTATTCTTGGTTTGTTGAAGTATGAGTTTGGAACGGTTCCTAACACTTGTTAGCACAAAAGATAGTATGTTGGTGGTATTTTCAGTAATTTGAGGTGCTTGTGAGCAATTGCTAGATGTATGAAGAGCAATTTTCCTATGATAGGCATCGCTTGTTCACCTTAGAAGTTAGAATGAGCCCATATGTTCTATTCTTCTCTTTTCACTTTTAATTCACCATGCTAACCATCATCAATAAAGTAATACCTAAATAATTTCAATAATATTTTTTATTTTTAAATTGTTATTTTCAAACTTTTTTTACTAAAACAAATATGGTCATAAGAGGAACGGAAATTCTTGTAGACATCACCTGTTATTCTACCTGCTGGTGAATTTGACCAGCTTAATATTTCCTTCACTATTTTTTTCTTTTTATTAGGAGACATGCACAAAGGTCATCAATTGATACCAAAGAGAAAGCGATGCTAATGAGTGTAGAATCAGGTTCCTTTGCGACACAAAGGGCATGCAAGAATTAACACTTTAGGCTTTAACGACTACTTGATAAAATTGGTCCCCAAATGGATGATGGTGCCAATATATCTACAATAGCAATGGCCTACCACTTAATTTAAGGTCCCATGGGTTAAAAGCAAGACATTATAAACACCACATAAATGGTTTTAATTTGTTATTACATGGTAATTTGATGGTAAAATTCTCGTATGATTTTTTTAGTCTTACAACGAGTCATTCATATATTTCTTCTATTCCAAAATATAAGCAAGAAAGGATCAATATAAATTGACGTATTAAGTATAAATTTTAAAATAAATACATTAATTTTTATTGACAAATTTTTGTTTATATTTTGGGACCGAAAGACTATAATATATAATATTTGGCTATGAAACAAGTAAATATTAGTAAAAAAAAAAATTCACTAATTTTTGTATGAATTTCTAACTTAATTATTAAAAAAAATGTTTAAAACACTTGTGCAGAATGCAAAATATATATACGTTTTTTGTTCCTATAGAAAAACATTTCGAGCTTAATTAATCATTCTTCTAAAACAAAATTTTAATTAATCCTTGAATAAATTTTATTTACTTTTAACCTCTAATTTAAAAACTTTTTGCAAAAAAGATTGGCATTTTGGTTCTTCAAGAGAGTTTTTTGAAGAATCAAAAGAGGGACTAAAAGTGAATAAAATAATTTAAGAACTAAACTTATAAATGTATGATTTCATACGAATAAAAATTTATTTAACCAAAAGCTGATCTCTTATTTACATAAGTTATTGTTCTTTAGAAAAATAAATGAACAACAGTTGTGGATGATTTTATTTTTGTAGGTGATGTTTTGTTAACTAGTTTACTGGTATTTTAAAATTAATTTAATTAACAATTACATAACCAACAATAAATTGAGGAAAAACAAACCTACAAAAGGGAACTATGATTACATAGCTGACAACTTCACCTCAAGAATTATACTAACTTTTTTGGGTCTCGTTAACAATTGCATTAAGGATTCAAAAATAGAAACAATTGCTAAATTTTATGTAGAAAAAGTTGCTTTTTAATATTTCAATAGATTGAATACACAATTTCCAAGATAAAATTTCTACTTTGAGCTTTTTAACAAGTGCCCTAACTTTTCCCAACTTTTTTCATTCGGTATCAGAAATGTTATTTAAACAACTATTTTCGGACAACTAAAGATAAACAAAGCAATGTATGCTTTTTGATCATTTTTTGCTTGTTTTAGTTTTTTTATCAATATCCACTTTTTTATGTATATTTTTAATTGTCCGATAAGTTGTCTTAAAATAATTGTTAAACTACAGTTGTGACCCCCTAAGTTTGACAATGTTGCGATTTTGACCCCCTAATAAAAAAATGAAAATTTTGGTCCCCTAAAATTTAGCCTCTTTACAATAGTAACATTTTGGTCAATTTTGACCGAGTCAACGCCTAAGTGGCATGCCACGTGTGTAATTACTAAATTAAAAAAAATTAAAAAAATCTATTAGGGAGTCAAAATCGCAACATTGGCAAACTTAGAGGACAAAACTGTAGTTTAACCTAAAAAAAAACTATATTTACTTTCACAATAATAATCCAATTGACCAGGTTCATATATAATTGGACAACATAATACTTATAGCTAAAACAAAGGGAAAGATTCTGAACATGCAATTTAACAATGAGTTAACGCTTTATTTTCTTCGGTGGTAACGCACTACCATGGCATGTGCGCAAAGGCAAATATAGCACTTGATATGCCACCGTTTCATAATGTGATCAGAAAAGAAAGTGTAACATGCAAAAGAAATGCTTAAAATAGAGTCATCATAGCTTCATATTCCAAATGCGATATTTTTGTTCAAAGTTTGGAGAAGAGAAAAAAGTTAGCTACTAAAATGAGTTTTTTTTTTAAGGACGCAACTAAAATGAGTTAATGATCATTTTATAAAATTAAGTTTTTGCCATTATACCTATTTGAGGTTAGCTTAGTAGTTGACTTGAGATCTTTAAGTGTGCTCCTCTCAAGATTTCATATTTGATTCCCTCTGGTGTCAGTTTCGATTGGCAAATCCATACAGGTGGATGGTGGGATTGGTCCCCTCAAATTAGTCGATCCTTGAATCGGATACCAAATTTAAAAAAAAATAATAAATAATTGCCAATAGTATTTCAATCTCTATGTTTCACTTATTTTTTCATCAATATTTAAATATCGTTTTCCAAAGTTAATCCTACAATATACAGTAGAAATTTGACGCTTTACGTTAATAACTTTTAAAATAACAAATTTTCAAATAAAAAATTATGGTTGCCTTAATCTATTTAAGCAATATTAAAGATTAACTGAGTTATATATATAAACATAATAACGTGGTCAATGGTATTTTATTTTAGGAATCATTTAAACATTTGTTATTCACAATGTGTTTCACCATCTAAATTGGCTGAACCTGGTTAACTATTGTCTTTCTAAAATATTTGAAACGTTGAAAATGAAACGTGTGTGTCGACAAATGGAGAAAAAGCCACCGAAACGGGAAAAGGCTTGATTCTTCAAACCTTCCATCATTTTCTCATTAGGGCCACCACCCCCAAAATTGTCTTCCCCTAGCTCAAAATGTCCCTGTCTCCAAAAGTTAATTTTTTTTTTACTTGTTTTGTTTCATGATTGATCTTTTAAAGTAGAAAGTTTAATTACGTTTTTACATCCTTAGCTTACTTGGTATCCATGTTTATATCCCCTTAAAACATGTTCATATTTTGAAAAATTAAATATCCTAAAGAGTTGGAGAGATAAGAAATTGACTTAAAGAAATTTGTTACAATTCCTTGTCATTTTGCATGATAGTCCTTGTCATCTTCTCTTAATCTATCTCTTTTAATAATTAATTTAAATCTCAAAGCCATTAACTTTCCTCGATTATCTCTCAAAAAAAAAAAAAAATTCCTCGACTAAATCAATTTAATTAATGTCTAATGATACAATTCCTAACATAAAATAAGTTGTAGTTTTCACGTTCTTATACCAATCGGAGTTAAGACTAACGAAATGAGTTAGTTTTTCATAATATTGTAGAATTATGTTTGAATTCCAACCGAAAGATGTTTTCATATATAACATCTAAAAGTGTGTCAAACCAAATTATTTCCTTCAGAGAGAACTTGTAAGAAATAAAAAGGGTTAAATAAGTTTTTAATCCAAAATTACTTACCAATTTATAAAAGTTCACTGATTAAAATCATAAGTAACTCGATATTATGTATGTGTATTGTAAAGCATCTAATATCTCACACACTCATAATGAATTTCATTTTGAATGAGATATTTCAACAATTGATTATGAAAATTGCACAACTAGTTATGACTTGAAAACATTTTTAAGATAAACGATTCACTTAGTCCATAACTGATTAAGGAAAACATAATACTCCCTTCGGTCCTCATTATAAGAAACAATTCACTTTTTAAGTTCATTTTGTAAGTGATGCATCTAGTTTATTTTTATAACAAAATACATTAATTATTCAATGTACTAAAAAAGTCAATTGTTTCTTATAATAAGAACCGGAGGGAGGGAGTATAAACATAATCAACTATGACTTGTAGGTATCAAAATCGCAAACTAATCTATATTTAGGAAATGCTAACCATTGCCCTTGGGGTATTGGTTAAAGTATTAAAATAAGTAAGTTTGCATTGAAAAATGATGTAATTATTGATAAGAAAAAAGTAAAAACTTATATTTTCAAGACAAAGTTTTTATTTATGGAATTCTTAATCATTGTCATAATGGTTAGCAACGCCCTTTATATTTTCAAAAACATTTTTATCATTTCTTAATTTTAACTTGCCAAAAAAGCATGTGTATGCTCCTTTTCAAAGTAATGTCGTTGACTACTTAATGGCCGTTGCATGAATCGGTGGTTATTCATAAAGATGACGTAAGTGACGCATACATACATTAGATAGCAGTTGCAGCCAATACACTACCGACATGTAGTTGGTACTACTAGCGGCATCTGGTCAAACCAGATCGATCTTCTATTTGGAAAGGAAAGAATGGTGATAGTTAGGAAAATATTTTATCTTCTCTATTTATAATTCTTTTCATTTTTTTTATTTTTAAAGAGATACAGATAAAAAAGTTTAAAAAATAGGAATGAAATAATTAATTATAGTAGAAATACATGTGAGAATATGTTTGCTCACTCGTAAGAAGTCTATGACTTGAATCACCTTATCTATGTAAAAGTTTATTTATTAAATAGGTTAGATTCAAGTTTTTTAAAAGCTTATTCATTTAAATAAGTCAGACTAAGGTTTATATAAAAGCCTACTAAACCTACCAGGATGACCTATATATCTAGAATTATATATACTCCACTGTATTATTAAATTTTTCGTTCTTTTAAATTTTCAATATGACAACTTTTTTTGCAATTTTTATTTTTTTGCAATTTGGGATTTTCAATGAGTTACAAAACTCTTGACACTACTATCTTATTTCAATTCAAACGAGTACACATATTTTTGGATTTACCCTCTTAATATCTTATTATTATCATTCTGACCTTACTCCAAATTACAAATTAAGGAACCCAATTAGCAACCAAAATAAAAGGCAATAGGTCAAATGTATGCAATACACGCTTATTAGTCTCTACAAAAATGGATGTACATGCACTACAAAGTTTTATTATATTACATGCAATATATGCTTATAAAGTGGGAAAAAATTGATGTACATGTTTTACAAAATTTATCGACCTATTAACCTTTTTATAAATAGGTCAAATGTTCTATTTAAAAAATTGTTAGTACAAATTAGACTTTTAGACAGACTTATAAATAAACCGGGCATTTATAAATGTCATGTCGTACTTAAAGTAAAGTCTTTGATATGCTAAAAGATCAAGCTTAAACTTTAGTTTTCTCAACTAGGTCTGACAAACACTAAGTTGTAGGACCCATTATTACATAACTTGTATATCTATTTGTATCTAAATGGAATATTCTATTTATATTGTAAAGTAGGAAGGATTCAAACTCGAAGAAACTTTTGAGTTTTTGTGACTTAATGTATTTAATTGATAAATGAATGATTAAAATGCTTCTTCAGAAAAAAAACATTAATGATTAAAATAAATTATTCCGATGAGAGAAAATGATTGAGAGAGAAATAAAAACAAAGTCATCGAATACAATGATAGTTGTGCATGTTTTAATTTGGCTTAATGTAATTTTTATTTCTTATGTTTTAAAATTGTATAATTTTGCCCCTCAGGTTTTACAATTATTTGATTTTGGCCCCCAAGTTTCAAATTTTCAGTTTTAGCTCATAAATTTACTCTTTTGCATTTTGTTAATAGCCACATTGCCATCCATTTTAACCGAAAACACTAACACGGCATTTATAATAAAAAAAAGCAGCATCTGACCATTTACCTTCTTTATTCTCCAACGATTGGAAATTCTTCTTCTCTATTTCTATTAAAACGTGTTTCTTCCTTTTAAACCATGAACATCCGCCATTATGGGTCGTCTATTTCCTTCTTCATGTTGCCTTATTTCTGTTGTATGCTTTTCGTGACTAAACCCCCCCCCCAGTTTATTACCCTTTTGATAAGTAAAATTTAGGGTCATTAGTTGGTGTTTGGTCCAAGACAGTGAAGACATTTGGACTCAAAAAACATTTACAAAGATATTTACATTTACATCCCTCCAAAGGCACTAGTGAGACTTGAACCCAAACCTCTCAAATTCAATGCTTGTCTTTTTACCAATAAACAAACCTCTTTGGAGTTCACAATTCATACCCTAATTTCAAAACAACAAACAAATACTAGTTTTTATAAAATACAAGTCGAATGGCACTATTTAATGTTTTTAATTTTTTAAAATTAATTTGTGCATTTTCAATCTAACCAATTAGCATCAAACACTTGACAAAAAATTCCATGTGAGTTTTATTGATCAAAATGTTGGTGGAGGCTAGCAAATGTAAAAGTAGATAAAGTTGGGTGGCTAAAATTGAGCAATTAAAATTTGATTGGGCAAAATTGAACAATTATAAAACTCAAAGGCCAAAATTTAGAAATTGAAACTTGGGGGCCAAAATATAACAATTGTGAATTTCGTTTGGTCAAAATGTGAATTTTAGTCTTTAATTTTGACATAAAACTATTTATATTGCAATACATAACATGAGAGACATTTAGTGTACACATATGATAATATTTGCAAATTAGATCATCTCCTTTTAATCGCTCTCTCATTCTCCCTCATCTCATATTTTGTGTCTCTCTTCTGATTGTTTCTCTCTCTCTCTCTCTCTCGATCTTTTTCATCTCTCTTTCTCTCTCTCCCTCTCTCTCTCTCTCTCTCTCTCTTTTGATCTTGATGTTTTCTCTAAAATTTAGAAAGAGATAAACTCAACTAGTGAAAGGAGGAAGGAGGAAAGAGTGGGGAGAAGGAGATGATCCAGATCCAACCTTGAAAGAAATAAAAGTATGATGCTCTTTTTCCTTCTCTATACTATTTTCCTCCATAAATAACGTTTCTTGTAAATCGATGCTAATCGAAACGATGTTGTTTCACGTTGTCTCCAACGAGATATTCAAATTTTCGCTACTTAATTCGAATTCCAAATTCAAGTAATTTTGTGCATACTTATGAAACTTCATCATTTATTTTTCGGTTCTTAAACTTCAAAATCAAAATGGGAACGAAAAATTAGTAGTTTAGGAGCTACAATTATGATTTCTATGAATTTCACATGAATGAAACCATTTTTTTAATCTAAATCAGGTTTGAACCAAGTCCGAATCGGTTTGAAACCAATTTGTACTTCAAAACCATTTTACAATTCCAAATAGTTTCTATTTTAAAAGAGGTATGTTATTTGAACAACCATTTATGAGACAACTAATGTGACACCCAAAAATAAACAAAGAAAAATATGTATTGACACAAAAACCAAAACAATAGAGAGAGAAAGTAAAAATACTATATGAGTATGAAAAAGAAAGTTGTCACAAAAGTTGTCACAAAATGGATGTTCAAATATCATTTCTCATTTTAAAATGAGCAATGATATTTGTACATCTATTTAATGACAATTTTGGTGACAACCATGTTTTTCTCTCTTATTATTGGTCAAAAACAATGAAGAGAAAAAAAAAAGATGAGAGAGAATAAGAATAACATGTGAGTATGAGAGAGAATATTGTCAAAAAATTGTAAAAAAATGGATGCACAAATATCAGTTCTCTTTTAAAATGGTATTTCTTATCAAACTATAATCATAAAATAGGTTGGCTAAGATTGTTTGGTCAGCCAAACATATCGTTAACATTTTATTTCACATAGATAGTTCAATTGATGAAATAAGAGACGTTGAAAGAGGAGTTCAATCTCCATAAACTAACATTTATAATTACTAACATTGTCTAGAACAACACTAACATTTGCATATAAAAAAATGCAGAATGCTAACCAATGTCCATGGACATCGGTTATGCAATTAAAACAAGTAAATTTTATAAAGAAGTTGTGTAATTATTAGTAGGACAAAAATAAAGACTTATATTTCTAAGAAAAAACTTTTATTTATAGATTATTTTAACCAATATCTTTGAGACACCAGTTAGCATGATTTTTTTTAAAAACTACACACCCCTAAAAAGAATAGTTACTAATAAAATCAATCTTGGATTTTGCTAATTTCTCAATGATAAGACTGCCAATTCCATAAAATAATTAAAACTTTCTAAAATATATTCATGTTTTTTCTTGTTTTATTGATTAATTGATTTAAGTAGTAAAAGGTTTAGACATCTTTAATAAACTTAAGGGTCTATCCCTACTTTTTGTGCTCCCTTCCGTCTCATATTATAAGGAAAAAAAATTACACTTATTAAGAAAATTAAAATATAGTAGTTTCTTGTGTTATTTTTAAAATAAGTTTTATAGGAAGATGTAAAAAACAATTTTTATTGTTTATTTGTTATTGAGAAAATGAAAGAGGGAGCAAATTGAATACACTTTGCATTTAATTTTTTGAAACAACATAATTAAATATGATAAAAATTTGTCTTTTTTGCTTATAATTTGGGACAAAGAAAATATTTTTTTTTGCTTATAATTTAAGACAGAAGGAGTATGTAAAAAATTTATCCACAAATTTTCCAAAATTAACTACAATTACTTAACTGTAGAAGTTTCATATTTCTAAAATGATATAAAAAAAGAGCAATGATATTTGAACAACCTTCTTTTCCTCATGAAGAGAGAGTAAAAATATAATGTGAGTATGAAAAAGAAAGTTGTCTAAAAATTATCAAAAAATGATTGTACAAATATCATTTCCCATTAAAAAAAAAAGCAAGACAAAGTAAAAAGCAGCAAAAAAGAAATAGAAAGGTAGTTTGTCATTTACACATGTCACGGGAAAACCTGCCAACATACAAAAATTGACAACCAACGACTCACAAAATGTACAAAAACCGAATAATTCCAAATTAAACGTTCATTTTCTCATTCTACTCTCACACTATTTTCTAGATCATACGTCCCTACATCCACCAATTAACACATTCACGCATTTAAAACATTAACGATCATTCGATCAAAATCAAAAGATTCAAACTCCAACTTAATAATTTAAATCATAAAATAAAATTTTAAATTCACATTTTTCTTAAACCATTCAATCTTAATCAAACGATCATAAATATTCCAAATACATGAATGCAGAAAATTCTCTATTAATCTAATTTCATATTTTCTTGTTCTTGTTTGATTAAACAAACTTTTTCTTTTTCAAATACACAAAACCCAACAAGTACAAAGCCTTGCTTCCAGATTCTCCAAACAAAACTCAACTAAACTCTTCACTTCAACTTTCTCTCTCTAAACTAAACTAGAAAAGTAACAAAAAGGGTTCTTCTTCATTCACTCTCACACAACAAAAGTTTCATGCTTTATTCACTCTCCACCTTCTATCTCTTTCATAAACAAATCACATTGTATTTTTTCGGTGGGGGGTGTAGAAAGTAAGTCTTGAACTTGAGAATGGTGCATGTGTGTTAGTGAACAAGTTTCAAACTTTCTTCTTGATACTTTCTGGGGTTGGTTTGGATTTAACTGGGTCATCTTCAGTTTTTCTAGAAACCCTGATGGGGAAAAAATATTTGACAAATTTGGTGTTGTTTTTGTTGCTTTGTTTGGTGATTTTTGTGCCTTGTTTGTGCCAACAAGATGGTTTGGATAATGCTACTACTTCTGTTTATGTTGTTACTTTGAAACAAGCTCCTACTTCTCATTATCATAGTGATGTAACAAGTTTGAATGATAATGATGGGTTTAAAGATAGTGGAAGAACAAAATTTCAGAAACCAAGGTATCATTTTTCTCACTTTTTCTAAAAAAAAAACTTTTTTATTTGGGGTTTTGTGGAAATGTTTTACTTATTTTGTTGTGATTTATTTATATCTTTTTTTTAAAAAAGAATTGTTGCTTTTTCAACTTTGGTTTTGTTTTGTCTTACTATCTCCTGAAATTGTTGTTGCATTTGATTTGCATATTTTGTTCTCAATTCTTTCAGATCACAAATGTTTAGGTTTTTAATTCTGTGTTTCTTTTATACCAAACCATTAGGCTTCTTATGGAAGCTATGCACTATTTACTTAAGATGATAAGTATTGGTTAAATGATTTCTTATATAATCTATAAATGATATTTGCTGGATTATTTATTTGAAATGAATCATTATATTTGTTAATGATTTGTTAATATTTTGATTTTGATGGATTATTTGTTAATGATATTATCAATTGTTGAGTACTTTGCACCATCCTTACTTTACTTTCTCAATTTCAAGCTTGTTTATGAAATATGTTGCTGTTGCTCTTTTTTTGCTAGATATGGAAATATTACAAAGACAGATAAGAGATTTAGCTCATATGTTACCCGAGTGCACGATTCATTGTTGAAGAAAGTGTTGAAAGGAGAGAAATATCTGAAGCTCTATAGCTACCATTACCTGATTAATGGATTTGCTGTGCTTGTTACCCAACAGCAGGTATGATGATCGCTTTCAGCATCATGATTATGTCCAAATTTTGTACAGACATGTTTGTTTGTTTTTTGTTTTTTTTTTTGGTATTCATGATTTGACTTCAGCACCTATGAAACACCGACACAAATATATACCTATGAAACATTGACACAGACACTGTCACGTTAACACCAGTCATAATGTGATAAAATGGAATAATTGAATATAACCACACTTGTCAATGTCGAGTCGGTATCAAACACCAGACTTGTCTTTAATGAGAAGTGTTGGTGCTACATAGTTCAACGCTGCTACTTCCTTATTTTTTTTGCTTTGTTTACTTCAACAAATGTCTTCTTGACCTTTTGAATTCACTGAATCATGTAGGCAGAGAGACTATCATGGAGCAATGAAGTTGCCAATGTGGTTTTGGATTTTTCTGTTAGAACTGCAACTACACACACTCCTCAATTTTTGGGTCTGCCACAAGGAGCATGGTCTCAAAATGGTGGATTTGAAACAGCCGGAGAAGGAGTTGTTATTGGGTTGGTTGATACCGGCATAGATCCAACACACCCTAGTTTTGGCGATAGTAAATCTGAAAATCCATATCCTGTTCCTGCTCATTTTTCTGGTATCTGCGAGGTTACTCGTGATTTTCCATCTGGCTCTTGCAATAGGAAACTTGTTGGGGCACGACACTTCGCAGCATCTGCTATAACCAGGGGAATTTTTAATATGTCTCAAGACTATGCTTCTCCCTTTGATGGCGATGGCCATGGCACGTGAGTTTTTGGCATTTCAAAATCAGTGTTATTCTATCAAATTCCATTCATCTTCTAATATCGTTTTGAAGTTTTCTCTGTTCTACTTCAACATCAATGTGTTATGTCTAGTTTCTATTTGTTGTAGCTTTGAGCTCTTTAAGGTGTTTTCTTCTGTTCCTTGGAGCTTTAACAGTTTTTTTGGAATAAAAAATAATAATATTTGAGAGTTGTTCTGGAATTGCGATGCCTCAGATTATCTTAGGCATCATTTGAAAATGAAACTGTTGTCAAACTTTGCGTTTACTTGATGCACACTAACAAACTTAGATTTGTTGAATTTTCTTCTCTCTTAATTGAATGTCCATTTTGATGTGTATCTTACACAGGCATACCGCATCTGTTGCAGCAGGAAACCATGGGATTCCAGTGATTGTTGCCGGACACCACTTTGGGAATGCTAGTGGGATGGCTCCTCGTTCACAGTAAATAATCTCAAACTATGTCTAAGTTGTTTTCTTTTTTGTGTTATTATCGCTACTTTTAACACTTGTAGCAAATTTTTGGATCTATAGTTATACATGATGTTATGGAGTTGTTCATTATTCTCCTTCATCTCATCTTCACATTTTTATGCATGGGTTAAATTTCAATTTTGTACAGCATTGCTGTGTACAAGGCATTATACAAGAGCTTTGGAGGATTTGCTGCAGATGTTGTTGCAGCAATTGACCAGGTACATATGCAGTTAATCCACGTGATATTGAATTGAAAGAGTTATTAGTATTATCTACAAATAATTTCCTTATCTGTTGCATCCACAACCCGTTTTTCTAAAATTGCACCGAGTTTTGCTTTTTCTTCTAAGACTAATTATAGTATGTTTGGTCGAATGTTACCAGGCAGCTATGGATGGTGTTGACATCATAAGTTTATCGATCACTCCAAATAGGCGTCCTCCCGGTGTCGCAACTTTCTTTAATCCTATAGACATGGCATTGCTGTCAGCTGTAAAGGCTGGTATTTTTGTAGTGCAAGCTGCTGGAAATACCGGACCATCACCAATGAGCATGTCTTCTTTCAGTCCATGGATTCTTACTGTCGGTGCTGCCTCTCATGATCGGCTTTACAGTAACTCAATATTCCTAGGAAATAATGTGACGATACCTGGAGTTGGACTTGCACGTAAGTTTCTCTGTTCGTGGTTAACAATATCCAGAATTAGTTGAGTAATGAAGGGTTTCAATGAGGCTGTGGTGTTAATTCTCTCGAAATATAAGAAATCAATATAAAGTTAATCCTTTTGGACTTTGCGTGCATCTGTGCGTATCTTTCTTTTATGACCAATGACCATTTTTTTTCTTTGATTATTTTCATCAGCTGGAACAGATGAAAACAAGCTTTACAAACTAATTCATGCACACGATGCTTTGAATAATGACACAACAGTCACTGACGATATGTATATTGGTGAGTGCCAAGATGCAAGCAAGTACAATCATGATTTGATCAAAGGAAACCTTTTGATCTGCAGCTATTCAATTCGATTTGTGCTTGGCATTTCCACTATCAAACGAGCGTCAGAAACAGCCAAGAACCATAGTGCAGCTGGTGTTGTCTTCTATATGGATCCTTATGTGATTGGTTTTCAGCTTAACCCAGTTGCAATGAAAATGCCTGGCATAATAATTCCATCTACAAATGACTCAAAGGTGCATTCTCCATTATTGTCCCTCTTAGATATTCACAACTATATGTTATTTTATAGCATGTATCATTTTCTTTGATGCACTTGATACACACATGTCAGTATATGTTTTCTACGTGAAAAGCATAGCATTGTGTTGGAATATAAAAAAACATCTGAGGATATCGTAATATTATGTGTGAGTATCTTAGTATATTTCGTAGAATCTGTTTCTAATCTAAAAATATGTTAGATTATCTCTTAGGATTAGTTTTCATATTACTTGGTTATTATTATGATAATTTGATGCTAAACTAATATACTCTAGTATAATCTAAAGATATTTTCTTATATTCTAATACATATTTAGTCAATATGTTAACTTATCTGTCTCCCCCCCTTACATTTGAGGAATCATCTGCTTGCTGATATTTTCATTTCGATTGGTCAGGTTTTAATGCAATACTACAATTCTTCACTGGAAATAGATTCGGTTTCGAAGAAAGTTGTTAAATTTGGGGCTGTAGCTGCACTCTGTGGTGGACTAAAAGCAAACTACAGTTATGGTGCCCCAAAGGTTATGTATTACTCTGCCAGAGGACCGGATCCAGAGGACAGTCTTCCTCGGCAAGCAGACATTTTGAAACCTAACTTGTTAGCTCCTGGAAATTTTATATGGGCAGCTTGGAGTTCTCTTGGAACTGACTCAGTTGAATTTCAAGGTTTGTAACTACACAAGTATTTGTAAGTTAGTTTGTTTAAAGAGTTAGGGACCAAAATGTGTTTTTAAATTTTATCAGGAAATAAACATAGCCATGTTTAAGGAGTTCTGTTGTCATATTTTCATAACATTCTTTTATAGAACAATCTGTGCTATGATTTTTTGTGTATGTTGATAATATGAAATGTAAATATTTATTTGCATTGTCATCAGGGGAGAACTTTGCAATGATGTCTGGCACAAGTATGGCTGCACCACATATTGCAGGTCTTGCTGCACTAATCAAGCAAAAGTTTCCAAATTTCAGTCCCGCGGCCATTGGTTCTGCACTTTCGACTACTGCTTCTCAGAATGACAAGAGTGGTGGACCAATAATGGCTCAGCGATCATATGCCTTTCCAGATCTAAGCCAAACTCCAGCTACTTCTTTTGACATGGGAAGCGGTTTTGTGAATGCTACTGGAGCATTGAATCCGGGTTTAATCTTCGATACCAGTAAGTCGCTCAAGTGTTTCAATAATCACATTTCAGTAAAAGTTCTCATGTTTCATTATGTAAATATGGTATGTGAATTTGGCTATGTAGTTTAGTTAGATTGGTATAATACATCATGATACCACAGACTATTTAACACAAGAGCATAAATTCTGATTCTAATGATTACAACTAAAACTAAAATAAATAATCTTACTCATTGCGACTGAACTAAGATAACCAAGTCAGTGGCGGGACCCTGTCAGGCTCCCCCCCTCCAAAAAAGACAATTTAGCTTCAAGGGCCTTATCATCACAGTTGAGGACTGAACTAAAATAATCCCATTTGAAAATCTGGTAGTTAAGCTGTTCTTCATCAATATACGACACAATTTAGCAAGATTTTATTTTATAAGATTTAAATAAGGTTTTATCGGAATGCAACATAGTTTACTAAATGAACTTAAGATTTAAATAGAAGAAACTTAAGTCACATATTAAGGGAAATGCTAACTTGTGCCCTAGGCACAAATTAAGAAACCTAATGTAGAAGTATATATAATCTTGGAAATTGTACATTCAAAATTTTAAAAGCTTCAAAATTTATTTTTCAATACAAAATTTCTCTTTCAAATCCATTTTTGGCTCCTTATCTTGTGCCCTCAGGGCACAAGGTAGCATGATCCTAAATTTAATATCTTTCGCTATAGGTGATAATTAAAACCTTGCAAAAACAGTTCTATTTTGTGACTTTTATTCGGAAAAATCCTTTGCTATGCAGTATGTGCTCCAAATTCCACTATCCTTGCTATGCAGTATGTGGTCCAAATATATCTGTGACTTTTACCTCGTTAGGTTCTATTTCTTTTAAAAACAATAACAGAACTTGTTCCTTCAAATCTTAAATATTTGGAAATTGGAAAATTTATTCTGAAAAATTCCTTTGCTTTTTGAAGTTGCTAAGTTTATTCTGATTGCCAACAGTGTTGTTAAATAGCGGCTATAGGGTAGTGGAATTTGAAGAATCGCCATTGTTCTGCAATATGCTCTACTACAAAATGTTGTCAAATAACGACAATGTCACTGTTGTGTTGCGATATTTAAACAAACTATTATTTATTTTACTTTTCGATTGGCAACATTGATTGCCAAATTGTGCAATGGTAGAACAAATAAGTTGATAATTTATTTAATTTGAACGGTTCACATGTAGCTACCCAATTTGTAGCCAACTGCATCAAAATTCAAAATATTATTTATACCAGTTGTTAACAAACATATTTCTTTGTAGGTTATGATGATTACATGTCATTTTTATGTGGTATCAACGGTTCAGCTCCTGTGGTACTAAACTACACCGGTCAAAATTGCGGCATCTATAATTCAACTCTATATGGTCCGGATCTAAACTTGCCGTCAATCACTATCGCAAAGCTAAACCAATCTACATCGGTGCAAAGGACAGTTCAAAACATCGCTGGAAATAATGAAACTTACAGTGTTGGTTGGAGTGCTCCTTTTGGTGTCTCAGTAAAAGTAACTCCAACTCACTTTTCTATTGCCAACGGCGAAAAGCAAGTCTTATCTGTGATCTTGAATGCAACTGCTAATAATTCTGTTGCTAGCTTTGGGAAGATTGGACTGTTTGGTAATCAAGGCCATGTTGTTAACATTCCTGTTTCAGTTATTTTTAAAATTTCATATAATAACATCACTACTAGCTAACTAATAGGGATTGGATTTTTTTTGATGTTTAAAGTAATTATTTAGTGTATTAATGTGTTTTTTTGTAGTATTTTTTTGGAGTCTCTAATTGTATTAACTCTATATTCATTCATTATTATGTAAAGCTCTTATAGGTTTTTCTTGTATAAAAATATATGTGATCAGTCCTTGGTTCAGGGTTTACTATCTCTAACATGTGACATTTTTGTGAGACTAAAATATGATTGTTTCATTTCGAAATCAATAAGCTGGGAAATACAATTTGGAACTGGAAGAAGTAAAGATAAAAGACTCTAATGCAACTTTATCACTTTCTAAAAAAATACTCTTTCAAAAAATGTGAAAGATTTTTCAATTTTCTCCTATATTTCTCACCCTCCAAAGCATTTCCTTCCCCTATTCTCAAATCCATATTGTATCATCTTAACTGCATTAAACACAATAATTATTCTCAAATCCATATTGTATCATCTTAACTACATTTAGAGGATAAAATGATATGAATGTTTCTTCGTAGGCTGTGATGATGTAGTTACATTTACATGTCAGGTAAAATGATACTCCATCCGTTTTAAAATGAATGTCTTTTAAGGTTTTTACACACATATTAAGAAATGCATTGATTAAAAGAAAAATAGATGTTATTTTACCAAATTATCCTCATAAACTATTAATTTGTTTTTCATTAAGGAAAAAACAATACTTTGGAAGTAGTGTATATAATATTAATTGAAGGGTACAATTGAAAAGAAAAAGTTATTATTGCATTGAAAACTGAAAGTGACATTTATCTCGAAACAATTTATTTCAGCTAAAACGACGCTATTTTAAAACGGAGGGGTAAATGTTTCTTTGTAGACTATGTTGTGATGTATTAACAGCGCCACTCATGTGGTGCAAAACTACCGAATTCAAATTGCAGACTTTTAAAAATAAGGGATTTACTTTTCCCACACTGTGGGTTTCCTCGCGCGCCCTATTTTTTCCAAAAATGCCCTTGAGTTTCCGGATTTTATAATCCGAAATGGTGTTTTCTTTTGTTAAAGGGTGAAAAAATGAGTAACGGATTTTTTTGGATTTTGTAATCCGGAAACTTCAAAAAATAGGGCGCATTACATGATGTTTCCGGATTACATAATCCGGAAACCCCCCAAACACCCTTTTTCAAGGTAAAACAGTTCGGATTATATAATCCGAACTGTATCAGCACAAATTTTAAACATGTTTATAACATGGATAGTCATTTTAAGGACAATATTAATCTTCCTAACTCTCATCCTTCTGTTTTGGGTCATTGTTACATGTTCTTAGTAAAAAATCGGGTTTTCAGACAACTTGATCGAATTGCTCCAAAACTTTCCCAGAAAATCAGAAAAAATTCAAGGACCATGACTCCCTTAGAAGGGACTTCTTATGCGACTCCGCCCCTCAAAATCCAAAATTCCATCATTTAGACCAATTTTTCATTTTTTTTTAATTTTTCATATTCTCAGAAAAATCCGAAAAAAATTTCATTAGTTTTATTTGGAAAGGAGGCGTGCCCTCGGGCCAATGAGCCCTTAATAGAATATTGATGGTCCACAACTCTTCAAGTACGAGTCTTGAAACAAGGCGAAGTTGTTTGAGTTAAAGGTGGTGGTACATGTACCATTAGTTTTTTTTTAGGGGATGTACCATTAGAGTTTTTATTTGTTGTTATGTTTATAATTTGGATAATAATTTGAAGAATTTTCAAAATGATGGAAATTCATGAAGTATTTTGTTCAAGTCAAATTTAGAGAATTTGAAATGACACCTAAAAAGCTAAGAATTTCAAAATTCTTCATTGTTATAATTTTTCAAATTTTGCATTTTTGTCCTCAAAATTTTCAATTTGACCCCAATAAATTTCTAAAAAATTGCAAATTGGCCCCTCAAAATTTTCAAAAATTATAATTTGACCCTTCAAGTTTTTGAAATTTACAAATTGACCCCTAATTTTGATTTTCAAATTTGGCCCCTAAAAATTATAATTTATAAAAATTGCTCAAAAATGATGATAATGAAATTTTTTATTACTCTATCCAAACAAAAATATTGAGAAATGAAAGTGATTTAATTGAATCATTTAAATTGCCTAGAATTCTAAATTCTTTAAAATTTCTCAATTACCTCATCCAAACATACTCTAAGAGTATCTCAAGTTGAATTGAATCCACTACACCAAAAAAGGGGGAAAAAAAAAATACTAAAAAGAAGGTGTTAACAACCACCTATAAAGAGTTCAGTAACAACATCCAATTTGACATTGATTCCTATAAACAATTCAGTATCATCATCCAATTTGATATTGAGAGTATGATCGATTTAACTTTGCACAAGAATAAATGGATGTTGGTTGAAACAAAACAAAATCACATAAAAATTACTCTCAACCAAAGGAATTGTATCAATCCTCCAAACCAGCATCATATGCCAAAAACATATTATAAGTTGCAAGAGCAGCTTCCTAGTAATTTAAGCAACTCCATTCATTGCTACATCATTGAGAACTTACAGCTCTTCCCCAAGCATCTAAGGCATCCTCAATTGCATCTCCCATCAATATCTGCAATCAATTTCTTTTCTTGAAACTGCATACCATGTCCTTCCCTTTCTATTTCTTTAATAGACTTGTCTAACAAAAAACAAAACTATCCACTAACAAACAAACTCGGTTTCTAATCAAAGAGACCATTTTTCTAAACTAACTTCAAAAATGTTTTCCTAATCAAAAAACATAACTTCTTGATATCAATAGCCTTCAATGGTCATACTAGAAACAGAGAAAAAAAACATTCAACTTGCAATGATGGAAAATAAGTTCAAGTGTTATGTGTGGACAAAAGTTGATGGAGAGGACCGTAGAAGGTTGCTTGGCTGAAAGACTAGTGTGAACCAACATAAAAATTTCAAATAATTTTGTGCAGAAGTCAACTTTGAGATATGGTCTTGAACACATTTTCCATTATTGATCACATTCACATACTTGCCTTAAGGCTAAAGAAATTGTAAATCATCAAGTTCTAGTCATAGAATGCTATCATCAATAAATCCAAATTTGTACATGGTCAATGCCAATGTCATAACTCAACAACAAGAGCTGGGAAACAGGAACAAAACCAGTATCGTTAGAATGAGAAAGAAAAGGTTTGAAATATCTTCTATATTTTCCAATAACAAGAAGGCTGATAGAAGAATCTAACTATTTTATCTAGAATATATGTAAATACATCTGGTGTAACATAACTATACCAGCTGTGCACACAGGACAAATCATTGAATAATTCTAATGCAAACAACTGTGCACTAGACTGATTAATTAATACTGTCACACAAATTTGGTGTCAATGTAACAAGATTATTAATTTTTTGCACAAGATAATCTCGTCTCTATAGTGGTTATTATTGGGAGTATGTAACAAAATATAAGCAAAAGTGAGTCAAACAAAATTAATGTAATTGGTACAACGTTTGGTCTGAATACATCTACTTTCTTCGACTCACTTTTGCTTAAATATAGTTTGCTTAGCCATAATATAATGTTTTGTGGAAACCAACAACAGCAATATTCAAGTCTTGTCCCACTAGGCATGGTTTATTTAGCAAGATTTGAGGCAAACATTATGATATGTGTGTAGCTTATAGCAGCAGACATTTCAACAGACAAATTAATGACTAGGAAAACATCAAAATTGAGGGACAAAACAACTCTAACAAACAAATAATATAAATCAGAATAACACCAATTTCTCAAGCTTCAGATTTATGATCATTAATCAACAATAATCCATGAGGTCACCAGTAATTAGAGCAAGAACAAAATAAAATACATAAACCAACATATAGGTTGTGCTCAAGTGATATAGCACTGCATCCTAACATTAAAAACAAGGTGATATTAAGCTCTCAACGCTTATTTCTAGGGTGTCATGAAACATAGCAGACTTCAAAGTTCTTTTCTTTGAATCGTAAACAACCAAATCCGATTTCTGATTTCCTATTCGCTCCAACAACACCTGATCACCTTCAAAAATATATATTGCATTGACCAATGTATAATATAGCAGGTTAGAAACAGTGAACAATTTAGTCCAGGATTCTTGAATTCCATATTCCTTCATGACCCGAAATTACGCACAAACAATCTCTTAACACACTCAACTTCAACTTGCACACATCCACCCCTCCACAATCAGGAGGCAAAACCTTTCGATAAGTCTCTTCCCCCAAATCAAAAGAAACAATAAACTATGGACATTTTCTTCGAAATTAATGGTAGCCAACCAATTAATCGTGCCACTCACAAATTTTCCAGACTGTCCTATGGATACAACACCAAAAGGACACTCCTCGATGGTTTTCCAAAACCCGGTACCCAATGTATGAACCTTGACTTCAGTTTTCCATACATCATTAAAATCACTATAAGATACTATAATGTATTGCAAAACAACAACCACCTTGTAATTATCCGTCAAAGAATCATATCCAAAGCCAAACGTCGTGAACAAGTCATCGAGGTCACTAACAACTGGTGGCTTTTCAAAAGGGGCAGCTAGGGTTTGAGAAGGAGAGGGTGTCGAGTTGTTGATAACTTTCTTTTTAATAGTTATCCTTCGAAAAATAAATTTATCAACATTTTGTGTTTTTTCTTTTAATTCAACTTATATGTACCATCATAGTTTTTGAATTGTTATGTTTATAATATTATAAAACTTTTCTAATAAAAGTTTAGAATATTTAATAAGAAGTCAATTCAATCTAAATATTTACGTTTTTTGCGGTTTAAAATTTATATTTTGTTAAAATTTCTAAATTTTTTGGAAGAAATTGTATACTAATATTTTAAAATAGTTGGAAGAAAACCATTCAATTGAGTAATGAGCAAGCATAAATTGACTAAAAACATGATAAAAAATATTTAGGGAAAACATTGTTTAAAGAAATTTTTCGTAGGGTTAAAAACAACATTAATATATTATCGAGACTGTAAAAAAAAAATTATCGAGACTAAAATCTTTTTTTAAAAGGAGAGACTAAAATTACATTTTGTAAAAGCATATTTACCTAACAAAATGTAATTTTTTTTACAAGAGTTCGAATATAAATTTAGGCTATTACTTTTTCCACCCTATGTGTTTCTCACACGCCTTATTTTTTTCTTAAAAAAACCTCTTGATTCGGATTATATAATCTGAACCAGATTGTTAGGATTTTTCGGATTTCGAAATTTGTTTTGTCCAGATTTATAAAGATTATGGTTTATATTATTTAAATGACATAAATATAAAATAAATGCAATTATAAACAAAATTAAAAGGACAAAATAATACAAATAAAACCTCATTTTTTTAATATATCAATACATTTACAATAAAGCTTATTGCATAAAATATTAAAACCTAATGCTAAACTTGCTGTGCAAGCTGATTTGCTAAAGCTAAATCTCTAGTACAAGCTGATGGACGGGGAAAGCTAAACTTGCAGAGCAAACCAACATGACACACAACACGAGGCATAACAACATATGACAAACTTTTATGGTATTAAATAATTTTTTGTCTTATACAATTGTAGCTCTTCCCGTGTTTGCACTCTTACAAAACTCAAATCAAGTCACCATCCACTCCTTTTTGAGTTTTCGAATCATGATATCCAGTTTGCCTCAACCATAGTTGGAATACTACTGTTGTAGGCTGCCCAATGTACATTCTTTCTCAAAAGCTGAAATTGTTGAAAGAAAATTTGAAGAACTGGAACAAGAATACTTTTGGGAACATTCACTCATAAGTCAAAATTGCTAATCAGAAGCTGGATGAGATTCAAGTAGAAATTGACAGATTTGGTTATACTGACCAACTAATGGAACAAGAGAAGCTAGCTCAAATTAATCTTGAAAATGTGTTGAATATGGAAGAATCATATTGGAAAGAAAAATCAAAGGTGAAATGGCAGTGTGATGGTGACAGAAACACTGCCTTTTCCACAGACTTACCAAGATCAGAAATGCCTCAAGCCTTATTACCTCAATGAAAAGTGGTGATATAACTATAAATGATCCAAATGAAGTCTCTGCTGATGTTGTCAATCATTTCACAAAACTTTTCACTTCTACCACAAACGTTCTTCAAAATGATATGGTTCAGGAAGTTATTCCTCATCTTATCACTGATAGAATCAACAATGTTCTTACATTTTTACCTTCTCTTGAGGAAATCAAAAATGTTGTTTTTTCTTTGAATAAAGATAGTGCCCCTGGACCTGATGGTTTTGGAGCACTATTTTTTCAAAAATACTGGGAAATAATTAACCAGGATGTTTATAAAGCTGTTATACAGTTTTTCACAACTGGTTGGTTATTACCAAATTTTAATACTAATATTCTTGTGCTTATTCCTAAGACTAACAATGCAGGTTCAATGGATCAATATAGACCTATTGCTATAGCCAACTTCAAGTTCAAAATCATAACAAAGATTTTAGCTGACATGCTTGCTTCAATTATGCCTGCAATTAAGGTTCTTGAATCTTTTGGTTTCAATGCTATTTTTTGTAAATGGATCAAAGCAATTCTTTCTTCTGTAAAAAATTTCTATTGCTATCAATGGAAAGCTGCATGGTTTCTTTTCTTGTTCTAGAGGTGTCCGGCAAGGTGATCCTCTATCACCTCTCTTATTTTGCCTTGCTGAAGAAGTAATGAGTAGAAGTCGAACAAAGTTGGTTAGAGAAGGTAAGCTGAAGCCTACTCTTGGTTCTAGGGACAACCCTGTCCCATCTCATATTCTCTATGCAGACGACATTATGATTTTTTGCAAAGGAACCAATTCAAACATCCAGAACCTCATTGATCTTTTCATCAAGTATGCTTAGGTTTCAGGTCAATGTGTGAATCCAAATAAGTCTTCTGTGTTTGCAGGTCCTCATTGATCCCTTAGTGGAGGTGTTTCAGATCAATCCAGACACTCATCACTTGCTCACCTCAACTGTCAATCTTTTCATTCATAGTGCAGCTTGGTCTATCCCTAACAGTCCTCTTCAAATATTTCACTTTTAAAAAAATGTACTGGTAATTGAATATTTTTGTACTTGCATGTTGTAAATTTAGCACAATAAAAATTAATAAAAGTACGATTAAGTTATTGAACTAAAGTAGTTAATAAAATTATGTTAAGAATAATAAATTATTGATCGTATTTTATTTGCCTCTCTTGATCGAATTTCAAACACCATTTTCTTTCTAGAAATCGGGAAATTAAGACCAAAAGAAGTATTAGTTGGTTTAAAACTATTGAAATGTCTAATATTGAGAAGTTCCTCTTACCCCTTCCATGTTGTTGAGTTTAGAGTGGTTGCCAAATTGCCAGATCATGACCACCGTTGGGAAATAGTTCTTCAAATATTGCTTAAACCTACCCAATTCTCTTAACTGCACCATTAGTTTATGTAAATTGTTTTGTTAACTAATTAATCTTGTTTCTGAATGTGAAAATGTATATAAATATTTGTTTGTAGGCTATGATGATTACCTTTACATGTCATTTTTGCGATGTATTATTAACGGCACTACCGTAGTCAAAATTGTTGGCTTTTATTATTCAATCTATTTTGACCTCATCACTATATCAGAGTTAAACAAATATGCAAAAATAGAAACGTTGAAAATCAAACTTTGTATCTATTTGTTTTTATATAGTTGATTGTTGAATTATATATTATCGCACTTTATCTTTGACTGTCTCATGCGTTTCCATTTTGACTCAACTTAGAACCTTGTATTGATTATTTGCCGCATTTCTTTGAGTTAATACAGTGGGATTGAATTGATTTTGTTTATACTTCAAATATTGCTGATTTGTGCTTTTTTCATTACTATCCTAAACATATATAGAGTAATACCACACATACACTAAACATCATATTTGACTTGCACTAAATGTCAATTATACTACCCGGCAAGTGGGGATAGAGTGGTATAATAAGGTAGTAGTTTTAAAATAATAGGTAGTTTTGAAATTTTCTTAAAAAATAGGGTAGAAATGAAATTTTGCATCCAAAACAGAATAGAAAGAAGAAAAAAAAATTGCGTGTGAATATGGTAATACTCTCAAAATTTTCAAAATCAGGAGAATTTAATGCTAGCATGTGTTTTGAAGGAAGATGATAACTAGAAGTTTTTATACAACAATAGTTTTCATTTTAATATTAGAATGATATGACACCGTACGAAGATTTAATAGGAGATGATAATGTATGAACTGTGAAATCAATGTGTTGGTGTAGGACTAAAAAGAATATTTTAATAACAGAAGTGGTGTAAGAAACAGCCTAGAATATTAAATATTTCAGGAAAGGATATTAAGGACCTATTTGTGTTTTAGAAAGGCCCATTAACTTTTAAATTAATTTTGCTTACAATATCAATATCTTAACATATATTTTTTTAGGAATCACTAGTATCTACCAAAATTTTACAGTATTGAAAAATTCTCTTAATTTAGTATAGTTATGTTTTGTTAGGAATGGAACTAATTATAAGGGATTAGGGGTGCCCCTTATTTGAAAAAATGAAATTCACCATCCACAATAATAACACCCTCCTACAAGTTGTGAGTTTAAAAGATAAAAAATCACAATTTCTATTTTGTTTTATTCGCCAACACTTGACTCAAAGTAAAAATTATTGTTACCAACTTAGATGTTTCTTTTTGTTACTTCTTTCATTTTTGGGTTAATCGTTGAAATTGATCATGTAATATACAAAAAATCTGAAAAATGATTCTATAAAATAAAAAACACATATTTTAGTTCTGTAATGAGATTTTTCTAATTTTTGACCCTATAATATATGTGAAGTCCAAAAGAGCGACCTAAAGGTTGAATTTTGTCTATGATTTTTTTTCCAGTTATGTTTAGGACTTACAATATGGTTTTACACAAAAAAAAAATAGAATTGTTCGAATAGAGACGAATTAATTATGAATTTTTTAAGCGTCAAAAACTCAAAAAATAAAATAACGGAAATTTTGATATTGAAATTGAATTTTGAGTTGATTATTTGGACATACATTTGTAAAAACACATAAAAAGGATCTGAAATTTTTTATGGCATTTCTAAGACGTTTTTATTTAGTTTTATTTTTCAACCAAAACGTGTAAAATTGCAATTTAGTTCCGAGTAAAACTGCACTCACGGGTCAAATTATGCTCCCTAATTTTGTAGACATAGTTAGAACACCATAAGAACATTCACCGTAAAATTTTGAGTTTTTAAAACGAGAAACAAATTAATTATGAATTGTTTAAGAAAGGGGGATAAAAATTCATAATTAATTTGTCCCTAGTCGAAAAAATTTAATTTTTCGTGTAAAGCCATATTTTAATGTCCTAAAGATGCATGATAAAAATCATGAAAAATTTCAACCTCTAGGTTACCTTTTTTGGACTATGGATATATTATAAGGTCAAAAATGAGAAGAGTATCAAATTACAGAGTTAAAATACATGTTTTTTATTTTACAAAATCATTTTTCAGACATCACGTATATTTCAGGGTAGAATTAAACAATTAAACCTTTATTTTTTTATAAGACCTTGTACTTCTTTTAATTATATTTTGGTTGTTGGTAGGTACCTAATTAAAGGAGGAACTGCGTTTCATTTTGGTTGGACTACCACTAGTGTCTGACTATTATCTGATACTTAAGACAATGCTGAGACTATTTATTGTTTATTTAACTAAGTATGTTCCAAATCATATATTCTTGTCCTTTTCACTAGGTGGTGTTTGGTCAGAACGAAGATTTGGTAACCAGCAACATAGTCCACCTACCCTCTGCATGCTTTCTTCTTGCCCACTAGAGTAGACACCACCAACCACGCAACGAATGGTCAAGCTTGATGGGGGAATTTTCTCTTCTCAAAATTTGTACATGTTTGGTGTGTTTGGTGAGGGAAAATGTATGGATAACATTGAGTATCCGCAACATCTATGATTTTAATGTATTTCATGGATAAATAATTGATCGGAAGAAATTATTTTGTTGAAACAGAATAATTTGTTAAGACTTACGAAAGAGATAGAAAGAAAGTCATTAAACTTGATGTTACTCAAGTGAAATCCGTTTGTAACAAAAAAAATACTTAAGAGATATGTATAATGAGACGGTTTAAATCCCTTTTAGCTTCTTAGATATTTTAATTGTGCAATTTTAGTCTCTATTTGGTGTTCTCCCACCAAATTTTTTCCCAAATTAGGAGAGTACCGGTTGTTTTTCATCCCTAAATCACCATATATTCTTGTGATGTTAGGGGATATTTTGAGATTTTAGAATTTTAATTTAGGAAGAAATAGAGTTTTAAGAAAAAGCTCACGACAAAGTTCATTATTTTTTTTTGAAGAAAGACAAAGTTCATTATTGTTTTGTAACATCACTAGATCTTTTTCTCAAATAAGATATTTTATTTTTTTAATAAGAAGAAGCTCTGAAATGATAATTTTTATGGGATAGAGGAACTTTCTCCCTATTTTTTGACCCCTATTTGATCCAAAAAATAAAATATTGAGCTTTAAATATACGTTGTTTGATCTCGTCCTACTGTGTTACTTGTGCGAATGCAATCACGACTCTAGGGGATCCATCATCTTACCCTCCCTCTCGATCAATTCTCTCATTTTTCTTGCTTAAAGTTGTGCATGGCAAACATCAAACACAGAACAATATATATTCATTATTTTTTTAGGGGAATATATATTCATTATTTATTTATTTCTTATACATCCAATCAAATATCAATTATCAAGATAATTATTTTATTTTATTTTTGTAAAAATAATATAATTAACGGTCTAGAAATTTGTCCTTGCAATTATTGGTTTATTGATGCAATGATCGATTAATTGGGGACCACCACACTCACACTAGATATTTGACAAGTTACAAAGAAAAAGAGCAAGAATATACTTTATTAGTAAAAAAATAATATATATGTATACATGTTGTCAAAATAAAAGTTAGATACAAGACAAGAATCTATTTTCCCCCTAAAAGAAACGCAAGAATCTATTTTAACGTCGATTACATGTATGTATGTAGCATGATGCACCATCGTTTTCTCAATTTAGACTTAAAATTTATACTTCCCCATCCTACTATTTACTATATATTTTTATAATTTTCGTAAACTCTCTATTTTTGATAATGAACTTATCAATCAATGATTAAGTCATCAATATTCAGAGCTACGAGTACTCTACTCTCCTCACTTTGATTTGTCATATTATTTATTAGCATTTTACCATTTTATACTATTAATTTTAATGTTGTAAGTTTGTTCATAAATCATTTTTTACGGTTTTAGCAAAGTATATTTTATGTTTATATATGATGTATTCTATCAATTTAAACGAATGAATGTTATTTTAGTAAAATAAGGATATGATTTACTTTATTAAGTATTATACGAAAAATGATATGCTGAGGAAAAAAATTGAGGAAATGATGTGTATAAATCATGTCTCTCGATTTCATATAATTAGAAATCAATGGTCAAAATCCAAAACAAAGCAAACCATGTCGTTTGATTTTATTTTATTTTATTTTTCTCCTTCATAATTATTTCTGGTTTACCCCTTCTACGATTTTTGTTTGAAAGAAAAAATTGACCATTGATTTCTAATTAGATGAAATGGAGGAACAAGATTTGAATACATTATTTCTTCAAAAAAAAAAATTAATCTCAATTGAGAGAATCTATTCTCGTGTAAAAATTGTTCTTTTTGAATGAATTGTTTGTTTTTATCCTATAATATAATAATCCAACTCTCTAATTTTCTATGCGACAAATATTTAAATGTATTATTGAGAAAACAAAAATAACACCATATTGAACTTTAAAAATGATAAATAAATGGAAATACACTTTTTTCTACAATAGTGAAGTAAAAAAATGATGAAACTAAAAATTAAATACGCCTTCCCTCAAAAAATAAAAAGTTACGCCTATTAAACATTTTCTCATGTTTTGAGTTTTAAATAAGAGGGCTAAATATGAACATTGTTAGGCCTTGTATCTTGAAAATTGCTCTACTCCTTTTGGTTTTTGCTCATTTCCATCCCAAACTTTTAAAAATAGCATAAGCGTGAGTTAACTCGCGTTCGGTACCCAACATGAGTTAACTTGAGATAATACCAACGCGAGTTAACTCACGTTACATTATTATATAGCAGACAACATCTAATTTCTTCCATTTTACAATATTCAATCTCTAAAACTCTCTCCAATCATCCAACACCAAATTTTTTGTCAAATTCAAATCAATCACCACCAGGGCCGTCTTAACAAATTTGTTGGCCCTGTTTTGGTTTTTAAAGATGGAAAAAAAAATATTAAATTTTGGGTCCCAAAAGACTAAATAAGGCACTAAAAAGAAAAGGAAAATGTTAAGAAAACCAAATATAGTATAAGTGTCTTGGAACTTGTATAGTCAGTTTAAAAAGTGTAAAGAATTATGTTTTCAATGCAAATATTTCTTTTTTTGTTTCCTTAACTAGTGCTCGTGCCCCAGGGGCGCCATTGAAGTAAATTGAATTGTTTGATATATTTGTGCGTTAACTAAATATAAATACTAATTAAGTGCCTTACATATAAAAAAAAATGTTTTGGGCCCCCAAAAAATCGAGGCCCAGTGACATAGCCCAGACTCGACGGGCTATGGGCTGGCCCTGGTCACCACTACAATAACAAGTAAGTTTTCATAATACATTGACATTTTATGTTTATATGTTTAATTTTTCCTCTTTAAACATGAAAGTAACAGTTTATGTTAATTTTGATTTATTCGATAGGAAATGATTAAATGTTTACATGTAAATGCTATGAATCCTTGTTAGACTAGATTTGAGTTGATTAAATGTTTAGATGTTTGTATGTTTATGTTTTAGTTTATGCACTCCAAGTGTTTGACGAAATGTTTGAATGAGTTTTTCATTGATTTTTTTTAATTTTTTATGGTGTAGATCCGAAGAAATGAACATTTATCAAGTAGATCCAAACACGATGTTAGCTGCAGTATGCTTCAATGGTGGAAAGCCCAATATGTTCAGGGTTCAGATTAATGTCACGTTAGTAGATCTGAAGGATCAACTGGATCAAATCAATCAACAACTCAACCACAGAGACACAAGGAGGGTGGATGACCTTGAGTATTGACGTCCATCAATCAACTCAAACGAGAGATTACAGTTCATCTAGATGATGCTCACGAACAACGACAGCGTGAGGATCATGTTCATGATATTTGGTCAGCCACATCATGTTCTCGACGATCGAGTTGGATGTTTCGTTGTTGATATCTTCTGAAGATATTCTCATGAGTTTGATTCAGCCAGATGAAGATTAGGTTGTATTATTATGTTGTGTCATTATTTTGTTGGATTTTAGTTTCATTCTTGTTAGTTTGCTGAAGATGTTTGCATTGAAGTGTCTTATACTTAGTGTAAACATTTGCAAATCTATTTGAAAACTCGAAAGAATTGAGAGAACACATGTTGTATTCTACCGAATCAAATATATATGTTCTTACATCGAATTCCTTCGTATAAGATGAGTGTGACAAACTGGAATATATTTCCAAGATGTTTTGAGCTTGATTATGCTCCTCTGTCAATTGAAACTTGTCAGTTGGCATGACAGTAGGATTAAGTTAAAAAGAATATATTGGAATGCATTCCTTTTTGTCCATGCTCATTTTATATGAAAGAATTCGATGTGAGAACCTATATAGTTGATTCGGTAGAATACAAATGTGTTCTCTTCATTCTTGAGTTTTCAAAGAGACTTGTACATTTTTACACTAAGTATAAGACACTTCAATGCCAACATTATCGATAAACTTTCATGAATTTAATTTAAATTCAACATCATGATGATACCACATCTTTAGGGAGAATGTAATGTAAAGCAATGCTTTTTTTTATTGCCCGATTTAAACTGAGATGAAATTAAACTCTAAATGTTAATTTGTCGCATTCTATTCTTTTAGAATTTATTTTGCGTACTTGTGTATATTTAGTTAGGATTTATTTTGGAAATGAATGAATTGATCTTTCTAAGACATGCTTACCATTGAGCAAATGAATGTTTTTAAAAAATGTAGTGAATGATTGGAAATTAAAAAAAGCTGAACATAAGGTATTATGAATGAATGAATGTGGTAAATTAATGTAGTGATAGCCGATGATGGATATTGTAAAAAAATTCAAGTTTGTGGGCTTAAAAAAAACATCATCTCTATCAAGAAATGTTGTCATGTACTTCTGTTAGCTTGCCTAAAACAGGCACATGTTTACTCACGCTGGAAACCAACACATGTTAACCCACGTTGGAGTTCAGTGTGAGTTCAGCGTAAGTTAACTCACACTGAGGTTATTTAAGGAAAATCGGGGTGAGAATGAGCAAAAGCCAAGGGGAGTAAAACAATTTTCCTATATCTTTTATGATGTTTTGAGTTCGAATCTAAGACCATTCACTCTTGTTGAGGGAGTTACAGTAGTGTTTACCACTTTATCTACACAATTTTTTTT
>Ga0315914_1002035_pt1 | contig 30919 bp, 11 predicted proteins | sample MpolenodulesMG_FD_203920 | JGI IMG/M metagenome (GOLD analysis project Ga0315914, IMG submission 203920) | Medicago polymorpha root nodule microbial communities from Los Angeles, California, United States - elongated nodules | ecosystem: Host-associated > Plants > Roots > Nodule | place: USA...
CCAGCAAAAACACTATCTGTGCGAAGATCTCATGGGGAGAGAAATCCAGTATGCACTATCAAAACAATTGTTGATTTTTATATAGTACCAAAGCATTTAGCACAATTATCATTCTTTTTCTTTCTTTGGGTGTAGGAGAGTGTAGAGGCTCTTTTCAAATGTGTGACAAAAGATCTTGGATTCTCTGAAGGGAAACCTGTTGCAGCATTTACGTTGTATAATTGTTTGCTACATAGGAAACTTTTTGAATTAGAAAAGACAAGTATATTTAACCATCTTATTACGTTGATCGGTAATGCAATAGAGGTAACTTCTTGTTCACTCAAACTATTTTTCGCATCTATATGAGATCAAATTATATCAAACTTCAGGATTTGTTTGAAAAGTGTAGACTGAAGTTTAGCTATAATAAACATGAGAATTAAAAGTCTTACATTCTCTATTTTTGTGTCCTTATTACATTCTATATGATCACTTTCATAAGGCCTGACATGGTATTTACATACAACATTTTTGCAGGATCAGGATAATATCAGCAGCATGGCTTATTGGTTGTCCAATATATCTGCTTTGTTTTTCCACCTTCAACGATGTCTAAGAGTACCAGTGCGAAAACCACCAACTCCAACAGGATTTTTTGGGAGGATGGCTCAGGTGCTAAGTTTAATTATACCTATCTAATTAATATTTTTTCGTAACTTATACTGATCTAATTTAACATGTTTTGTACATAAGTTACATGTGAACTTTTCGGCCAATTGCATATTAATTATATTATTTGTATGTTTGACTATTTAGTTTATGGATTCTACTTTGTCGTTGTAGGGTGTGGATCCTTTCCATTTCTCAAAAGAAATGGAAGACTCCATTATTAATGTTTTCAATGTATAAAAGTCCGATTGTACAAAATACATGTCACAATTTCTAGAAATATAGGTCTTTATATGTGCCAAAAGTTTTAGCAATGAAGTTTTTAGAAATATAGGTCTTTTTGAGAAATGGAAAGGATCTATACTCGTCATTGCATTGATGAGACTACAAGTTTAATAGTATTAAGCATAATCCATGCATTCCATATTAAATGGATGTTTTAAACTAATGTATGATTCTTGTTAAAAAAAACTAATGGTATAGTATCCATCGTAAATACTTATTAATAATTTATGCCTCATATTTTAATCAAAGATTATAGTTATATATAATGACATTATTCTCAAATATAAAATACAATGGTGTTTGGCAGAGTTACCGCTCGTCCAGTAGTCTTTCCAGTAGTGCATTTGATGTAGTACAACAAGTTGATGCAAAATATCCAGCTTTGCTTTTCAAGCAACAGCTTGCAGCGTTTGTAGAAAAGATATATGGAATCCTTCGAGAAAATATGAAGAATGATTTGTCCCCTCTTCTTTCTTCTTGCATCAAGGTATATTTCATCAAGTATGCCTTTTATGCATTTCCATGTGTATGATAGCAATATGCGGCAAAATATTCATTTTTTTTCTCTCTTTTTTTAAACAAAAAAATGGAAACCGTAGTTGGCTTGTCGCTTGAATATGTCTTCTGCATCTATGTCTTGTTGACAATGTCAGTGCCGTTTCTCATTATGCTTATTCCACTTACATTTTATTTTATGACTTCAGGAGCACCAAACAGGAAACGATAACAGCGAAACAACTCGTTCATGGCTCAACATTATTGAATGCCTTAATAGATATTTCAAGATTCTAAAAGAAAATTATGTATGTGAAGGTTTGATAGTTCAGTGAATCAGTATATGTACATCACTTGTGTTATTCAGTCCTTTTCTTTGTTATAGAGAAAACTGATTTTTTGTTTTTTATCTCAGGTGCCTCCCATTCTAATTCAAAAGGTATTTAATCAGACTTTTCAATACATCAACGCAGAAATATTTAACAGGTAAGTGTCTTGTTTCTCTTGGCCTATTTTATGAGAAAATATTTACGATTAAATATGTTTTTAGTCCCTATTGGTTTTAGTCTTTGTACCAACTTTTCTGTCCTGACAAATTACTAAACTACAAAAGGTGAGTACATTGACCACAAACAAAAAAAGGAAATTTTATTCAGACTAAAAACATATTTACCCTAAAGATGTATTGTAAGAATTTTGATCGACTTATTTGTCGGTGATGCTATGTTCTCCAGCCTTATAATGCAAAAAGAATGCTGCACATTCAACAATGGAGAATATGTAAAATCAGGGTTAGCTGAACTAGAACTATGGTGTACTGAAGTAACGGAAGAGGTATGTAACTTCGTTACACTTTTCTAACTTTCAAAGATTTATTGAAGTCAAAGGCATTATGTGAACAATGATTTAGTTTTTATTTAGCAAATAACTGTTTCTGTTGCAGTATATTGGCTCATCTTTGGATGAACTCAACCAATCAAAACAAGCAGTTAAATTCTTGGTATGCCTATAACTTCACCTGCAAACTCTTATATATATATATCATAGGGTGTTGTTTAGTTAATCTTCTTTTGTTTGGATATTTTTCATCATATTTTCACTTTTGGTATCTCACTCTGGATATGATTAATTCTGTAAAACAGCTTAATTAAGTCAACTGTTTTCATAAGTTATCCTGAAGAGTTTATGGAAATAAGCTGAAAACGGAGCTCTCCTAGACAGTCCTAGAATGCAATACAAAAAATCTCCTACATAATTGAACACGCATTTATCTCCCGTCTTAATTTGGTTGCAATAATTTCACCAGGTTGCTCAAGAGAAGGATGAACTATCCTATGATGATCTTACAAATGACATCTGCCCTGTAAGTGTTTTCCTCTAATACGAGTAAATGATATATACCAAGTATAAGCTTAAGTTTTGAATACATTAACATACTCTCTGATAAATCTTAAACATGAAGTCGTTATAAAGCAAGACTTGAATCTTGAATGCATTAACATGCTTATAATACCTACTAGGTGGGATCATTTACATATATTGGACAATATTGGGCTGTATTATATATTAAATCAAATATAATATGCATAACAAGTTGGTTTAATGTTTTTCTAATCTCTACATATTCTGAATTCAGGTCCTTAGTTCTCAACAGCTTTATAGAATATGTACATTATACTCGGATGAAAATGACAACACCAAAAGTGTATCGTCAGATGTAAGTTTCAAAACATTATATAAGTAAAAAAAATAATCTTATTATCTATGAATATTTCATTATTGTAATTTCTGTTATATATTTGTGCAGGTCACTTCTAGGTTAAAGCTTCTAATGACAGATGATTCAGGTGATGATGAAAAATCCTACATGTTGGAAGACAATTCGAGGTAAAGTTCATGTGCTACACACGTATAAATTCAGACATGAGAAATAACTATTTTTAAAACTTTGACCGGTACTTGAAAAATGTTTAAAAATTTGATGATGACCACCTTTAAGTAGAACTTTAGGGCCGTCCATGTCTATACAACCAAGACAGTGACCTGATCGGTATTGATTCAACAAAAACAAGAGAAGACAGATACAGTATAGTTTGAGTTTTGAGGCATTAATATTCGTTTTCCTTGTTTTTTGTCGAACCGACACTGATTGGATCGTTGTCTCAATTGTGAGGACGAGTATTACCATGAACTTCTACATATAGAGAGTGACACCGATCATTAGAATTTTGAACAATTTTCTGGCATCGGTCCATCATAGAACATACAAGACACTTTCCCATCCTAGAAACCACCTTATATAATTTGGAAACTGAATTATTCATCTTTGAATGTTTGAAACTGCAGTGTTCCTATTAATGTTGAAGAGATTCCTCATTTGTCTAAAGATAAGACAGTTCTAAAAGTAAAACCTCCTGCAGAACTACTTGAGAATGTCGCCTTCCAATTTTTACATGATTATTCACCTTAGTCCTCAATGCATCTGATTAATCACCATGTTGTAAATCAAATCAACGTCTTAGCTATAAAGATGAAGAGAGTTGCGGGTTTCCCCGGATCATTTTTTTGCGATTTGGTTTTACTGTGTTGGTTTGGGAGGTGTCATAAATTTTGTACTTTCTTTTGAGTTTCTGCAGTTGTTGTTGGATTGTGTTTTCCTTGTTAGTGAGTTTTGTTACACTTATCCCTTTTTATCATTGTAAATTCTCTTCAAGCATTTAAGAACTGGTCTGGTTAGTCTCATTTTGATGGAAAAATTAGGACTAAACAATCTCATGGTGGCTGAAGAGGTTGAATATAAACGATGCATTCGAGCTCGTGCAATGTTTAGCTTGATCGAATTTTGATTTTACATGATTAATCATAGTATGAGAAGTGCTGGGAAAACCTTTATTTTTAACACTTTTTTTTCCAACACTCACTCTCATTTGTGATGTCTATGTGAGTTTCACCACTTAATGTAGGATCCATTTTTACTATAAAAACGAGTTTAAGTATGTTTGGATCTGAAGCTCATTAGAGGACAAACATCAAGATTCATGAGCACTTACAAAAATATTTATACATCAAAGATGTCCTTATGTTGACAGTAAGGCGTCCGGATCCTCTCCATTTCCAAAGGAAATGCGGATAAACATTTTTTTGCCCAGCTGAATGACATGTGGCATAAATAGAAATCAACGGTTAAGATTGATTTTTTTTTCTTTAAACCAATTAAAATTAATAAATAATAAATATATTACATTAAGATTGAAGGCAATCAGTTGCCACATTTGTAGGAAAATTGGTTTTGCACATACGCTCCATCTTCCTTTCCTTCTTCGCATGTTCACAACCACCGTTAATGGAAGAATTTAATTTGAGAAACACATAATCAACATCATTATGTCAATTACTGTCAATTACTCTATGGAAGAATTTCATCGTTAATGGAAGAATTTCATCGTGCACAGTTGGTGCCACTTTTGTGAACCGAAAGTATGTGCAGAACTAAATTTCCTAAGAAAATGGAATATATTTATTATTTATTAATTTTAATTGGTTTAAAGAAAAAAATCAATCTTAACCGTTGATTTCTATTTATGCCACATGTCATTCAATTGGGCAAAGAAATGTTGATCCGCATTTCCTTTGGAAATGGAGAGGATCCGGACACGACAGTAAGAGCTAAACACACGTATGCAAGTTTTTATTGCTTTGCCTGATATATACTGTTTTTATTGCTAATGCTAGAAAGAGGAATGATAAAATGTCTTTCAAGCAAACAAACCAAGAAACTCTTTTTGAAGCTTGAGAAAGGCTTAAGAAATTATTGAGAAGGTGTCTTCATCATGGGATACCTATTTGTATTCGGATGCAAAAAGATGTAGCGTCCACTTAAGAATCTATAACTTCAAAGAAGGCAGCCGGCAAACGCAGGAGGAAAGGAAAGTCCAAGTTAGGTGATTATGAGGAGGAAGGCAAACAGCTAGAAACACGTGTTGAAGAAAAACCTTCGCCAAACAATATTGTCAATGAATAGAGAAAGAAAGAAGATAAGCCTGAGGAAAAGAAGGAAAAGAAGAAAGGAAGAACGAGGAAAACCAAAGCGTTGAGATTTTGGCAGAGCAAGTCCCAAGATTAGTAACAAATCTTACCTCAGAAAAAACCAAATGATAAGTCCTACAAAACTAACCCCAAATGACTAATTAAGCATAAAAGATAATTAAACTCCCGAATTCCTAAATTGTCACCGATTCAATGCTTTAGGCAATGCAATCACTTTATTTCTCATAGACTATGGGGGATAAGTGCAAGGTAATAACCTACAATTTTGTCGGTTATCAATGGTGTGCGTTGGTGGCTCACATGTCCTTTCGCTAGTTCCTTCCTGCTACTTTCCCTTGGTGTCCCTTGGTGCCTTGGAAGGCGGACTTCTTGACTCATGCCGATCTCGCCTCTGATCTTGCTCAGAACACCCCTTGACATATCCTCTTTTATATCCATCCCTGATCAACCTCTCAATTTCTATTCTCAGCACGTGGCAATCATCTCTATGGTGGACCTTTATCATGTGATACTTGCACCAATTGTTAATCTATCTTTCCATTAATTCATCCCGCGAAGTAGTAGGTTCCAATATCATCAGGGGCGGAGCCACCCCCCAGCTAGCCTGGGCACTAGCCCAGGCTCAGCTCCAACTTCCTTTGTCGCAAGCCCAGCCATTACTAGGACTTTTAGCTTTTCCTGCGGATTTTTGTGTAAATTCCGCAGGAAACACATTTCTTGCAAAGATATATCCGCAGGAAATGTGAAATTATTCGCAGGAAGGAAGTAACGTTTTGCGATAAATTTTTTGCTCAGACTCTATAAAATTCCTGGCTCCGCCACTGAATATCATCTTGGTGTGAAGTACCCCACACCATATTTGCTCCATCCTTTTTTTTAAGGGGGTGAATTGTTCTAACAGCCTTCTGGATGGAGATTTGAAAGTTCCACAAACTGGTTGTAAGTAGTTGTTTTCCGCGAAGTTGTTGAATTCCGCTCCACTGGCCCCTCGTTTCTCGCCTCTCCTTCACGAGCTCTCGCCCACGTGAATGTGATGAGGGGAGACTAGGTTGAAGTAGGCGGAACCCTACATAAAATTGTCATTGCACCCAGTCTTTTCAGACTAGTTTACCAAAATACCTTTATATTCCTTGTAGACATCCAACAAACAAATCAATTTTCGGGTTCTTTTCTCACAATATCTTATTTCCACTATCCTTACAAAAACAATTATTGACCAATGCTAATTTAAGCCATTTTCGGAGTATTTTATGTTTTGAAATTTTAAAAAACTAAAACTAGTTTCAATTTCGAGTTTTAGTTTTGAATTAAATCACTCTATTTATCTCATCCAACTATGAATTCATCCAATATAAAAAGTATTGACACATAAAAATAAATAAAAATAACAAAAATAATTAAATTTGAATAAATAAATAAATAAAATAAAATTCATAACCATATTAACCGACTTCTTTTATTTTAATGAAACACACTAGGGCATGAAATCAAATGATAAAACTTATATTTTATTTTATACCTATATACAAGTTTTAACTCGCATATGTATCTTCTTTTTGGCATGGTTGTCGGCTTCCAAATGTGCAAACCCTTTGCTTGAAAATTGGCTTAGATAACCTTCCGAATGTGATACACAATTTGGTGAAAGATCTAGGTATTAATTACTTCTCATTTGATCATGTGGGATATTTGGTGCTCTAGAAGCATTTTGTATTATGACTTAATCTCATGTTCTTTGGCCATCCTGTGAGATTTCATGGCAAACATGGGGACCGTGAAACCATGGTACTTAAAGTAGATGGAAGCACTCTTGCAAATACAGAAAGAGGTTTTAGATGTTTGGTTTTGAACCATTAGGGATCTTTCAATTTGCGTTCTATAGTAGTGTTGGAATATCTAATGTGCATCACACTTGATAAAAAAACCATTTTGATTGGTATTGAACTCTATAGAAAGGAAGGCTTTAAGTAAGTAACTTTTCTGTTTTTCATAATCCTTCATGTTATTTAGCTGGCGACTATTGGTTCGGATAGATTTCACCACTATGCTAACTTGAAGATGAGTATCCAAAAGACTGTCTAGGGAAGGATTGACATGTTAACTTATGTCATACTCTCTTCGATCACATTTATGAGAAGAAGGAAAAAACTTGAAATTTTGATCACTATTATAAGAAAAAATTTATATTTTTTATCTATTTAATACTACCATTTCTAATATACCATTATTTAATTCCACTTTAAAAAAAATTGGAAAATGTTAACTTATGTTTTTAGGGCACATGTTAAGAATTCTACTAATAAAAATTACGTATTGAAAATTGTGTTAATTTAATGATCAAAATATTTAATATATTAATTTCTTTTCATTGACTTCTTGCTATTAATGAAATGAAATACCCTAAAGGCACAAGTTAACATTACCCTTTTTTTTTTTTAAGCATTTACTCCAGTTTTATTTACAAACACCAGCATGTGTGAGTTCCAAGGAGTAGTGGTATCATTTGGTTTTCTTTCTCATCAAACCATAAAATAAAATAAAAACCCTTCCATCTTCTTTCTGCAATAAAGATAACAAATAAAATGGATTTCTGCTCTTCTCCCAACAAGTTTTGCTCCCACTCAGCCAAACTGATCAAAATACTCATGCGTTAGTTAACTAACGCAAGTGTAAATATATGTGTTAGTTAACTAACGCCGCGTCAATTAAGTAACGCCTGCGTGAGTTAACTTACATAGCCATTAATACATGCGTGAGTTTACTCACGCACAGTCTGTGCAGCAAGCCAGAACTGACAGAACCTCTATTTTCCCTAAATTTTTCATTCCTTCATTCATACATTCATTCAGTCAATTGCGTACATTTTTCATCATTCATTCAAGCATTCATTCAATCAAGCATTAACTCATAATTAAATTATGAAAAATAACAGAATAAAACAACGGAATAAAATAACGAAAAATGTCATAAAAACGCCAAAAAAACGCAAATGTAATAGGATTACAACCAAATTCAACAAAATGTCATAAAAAAAACTATACAAAAGTCATAATGCTCCACTTACTTGGTGCAATGAAGTAGGATAATCATCATTTACTTGATATTGTGGGAGAAATTGGCTTTGAATGGCGCAAGAATGGTGAAAATCGCACTTGGAGGGGAAATTTTTTTCGTGTTTTGGAAAGTTTAGAAAATGAGGGGTTTGTGTTTCTGTGTTGCTGTTAAATGACTTAAGTCACGCAGAAATTACAAGGTGGGTTAGTTAAGTCACGTTGTGTGGCTTAACTAACGCAAGGGCATTATTGTCTTTTCAGTTGGACGCGAGCAAAATGTGCTGGGAGAAGAGCAGAAATCAATAAAATGAAGAGTTAAGTTAACACAATTTTAGAGTTACTAGTAATCTCGTTCAGCGTACCACAACAATATACTCCCCTTTCTCGCTCAATTTATTTTAGCATAACATTAATCATTTTTTTATGGGTTTGTCTAACATGTGCAATATTGCACATGTTAAGGTAACTAAAAGTAGTATCTTTTCATTGAAAACCAACAATTATTGATTAAAAGTTACATATTTAATATAAAAAACACAAGTTCCAAGTCAAAGTTACTACTTTAAACTTGTTAACATATGCAAATTTGCACATGATAGAAAAACCCTTTTTTTACTTAAATTTTAAATTTCTAAAAAGAAAATGTATTTATTGAGGAAAATTAAATTTCAATCTTTTGAAAAATAAATTGGTGCAATTTTTAATGCCAAAATTCTATCTTTGGTATATTAACTTGTGACCTAAAAGCACAAGTTAACACGACGTAGACAGTTTTTTTTTGCTTAAAAAAGGGACCGGATGGAATACTCTTTAAGAAGAAAACTATTATGTTGATATTCTATATAAATTGGGAACTGACGGCTTATATTTTAAATTATATTTTAGAGGGATAAATAAAACTAATAATTTATTTTTCTTATCTTATCCTGCTAATTTTTAGCCTGACTCATATTTAGGATAAAAATTTAACTATAGAGAGGCAATATATGATAAGTTTCATAATTAACTTGTCATATCATGAATTCTCATCAATCACTGAATTGGGACATGACATGATACAATTATCATACTATGCCTCTTATCCTGACTACCAAGCAGACCCTTAAAATAAGTCCATCTCTATTGTATTGTGAGTCAACAAAATAAAGCAGACTTAATTCAAACATTAACATAAGAGTAGTGCTAGCAACACTATCTTTTCAACGCTCTCTCCAACGCTTACTTTTTAATTGACTTAAATCATGGTGGGTCTCACACTTTGGAAATGGGTTCCACTTAAATGTGGGTCATACATTGGTTTAATCCAATAAAAGAATGGGTGTAAAAGGGAGTGTTGAAAAGAGAGTATCCTTAACATTCATCTTAATACAATTCACAACACCCAACAACAACAACGATTGTGAAATGAGAAATGATATATCTACAATCATTTTATGAGAACTATATATCTGATACTTACATTGTATTATTACTCTCTATCTCTCTCGTCCTCTTTCTATCTATAGTTTTTGTCCCAAAAGAAAATGTTAATAAAAAAGATTTTCAACAAACGGTTGTGCAAATATAACTTCTCATGTGAATTAGTCAATACAGTTACTGTTTTCGTCTCTTTTATACTTTGCTAGTCAACAATTTAAAATGTAGATCCACTATATTACTTGTCATTTTACTCCCTACTCATATCGAAAGATTTAATGAGACCCTCGCCTTAGAAACCACTCGAAAAGATTAATGAAGTTCAAGAAAACATAATTTTCAAAATGATAAGCTTTTTAAGCTATAAATAAGAAAACTACGAAAACTAAATAAAAATAGGGTTCTAAGTTAAATGAACAAAGATAATAGAAACTATATAATAGAAATAAAACAATTTTTTCATCCATTTTGGTTTTTCTGCAAGGTGTGTCAAAGGCAATACATATACCAATGATAATGGATTATAAGTTTATAACCTAACGAGTTTAAAGGTTAAAGGAAATCCAATTAACTATATAATTGCTCATCTCACTTCTCAAATTGCTATTTTCTTTAACCGTCATTGGTCTAATGAGAATTAATTATTATTCGGCTTTCAGTGGCAGTTAACTAACGCTGACACTTTTATGATCGGTTAAATCAACTATCGTTCGGCTTTCAGTGGCAGTGATTGAACCACTCTAAAAAGTGCCAAATGACAATTAACTGTTGTCAGAAAGCCAAATGACAGTTAACTGCGACTGAGGTATATTTTTGAGCAATTTAAGTAATCTCACTTCTCAAATTGCTCTTTTCTTTAACTGTCGTTAGTCTAACAATAATTAACTACCGTTCAGCTTCCAGTGACAGTTAACTACCGCTGACACTTTTACGATCAGTTAAAAAAACTTAAAAAGTCATTTAATTGCTCTAAAAATTTCTCATTGACACTTAACTGCCGTCAAAAAGCCAAACGATAGTTAAATGTGGTTGAGATATGTTTTTGAGCAATTTCAAAAATGAAATGATTTTTTTTGAAAGAAGAAATGAAATGATTAAGTTTCATATAAATTCTACATGATATCTAAATTATATATTTAAATTTAAATCTAATTAGTTCCATTCTCCTATCACAAAAAGTTTATTTAAAAAAAAAAAAGGAAACAACAAAAAGTGTTTCAACAAAATGAGGTGTGCTAACAGCAACTCCCTTCCTACATCATCATCACATGCAAAAAGCGTACAGAAGAAGTTGATAAACAAAATTAAAATCAAAATCAAAATATATCTCTGAGAAAAAAATATACAAAAAAAAAGAAAAAAAAATCTCATTCATTGGGTTTCAATATCATTCCATTCATATATCATACTCCTTCTTTCCGAAACCAGCCACTCTCAAAATCGCGAACAAAATCTTCCATTTCACCGCCTCACCGATTCTCTTACACTCTCTCTCCCATTCTCTCTCTCTCTCTCTCTCTCTCTCTCTCTCTCCTCCGCCATTGCCAATGCCGCAACCGTTTCCGCCTCTCTAACCGCTTCCGACGAACATTCCTCACCGGCGATCCCCGCCGCAACAATTTCTAGGGTTTTCCATTCCTTCGCCGTGGCATCACCACCGTCATGGCTCCATCGCGCCGACGTGGAGCAAATAATAAAGCCAAGGCCAATGCGCACTTGACTCTCGGCGATCTCGTTCTCGCTAAGGTTAAAGGTTTCCCCGCTTGGCCTGCAAAAGTACGTTTTCCTTAATCCTAACTCGTTTACGTTGTTTTCATTTGAATCTTCGTTTAAATGTTCGTGAGTCGTTTTGATATTGTGATGTTTGATTCGGTTATCGTTTGAATATTTGAATTATGTGATGTAGGAGTTTATGAATTTGATGAGGTTTTTGAAATTTTCTATATGTAGGGTTTTGTATTTGTTTGTAGTGATTTCATTCCTTTTATGTTGGTGCATTATGAATTGTAGACGAATTGAAGTTTAATATTGTTAGGATTTTTGGAAATTTGATTGATCTTTTGAATATTTTAATTATTTTATTTTGAATCTTTGATTCATAGGAGCATTTATTTTGATTCATTATTTAGAAATATTTTGATTCATAACATTATCAGAGAGAGTTGGCGTAGTACCTATAGTAGAAAATACGGTTGAAACTAGGGTTAGGTGGTTTGAACATGTACAGAGAAGACCTGTATATTCATAGGAGCATTTATACTCATTCATTATTTAGAATTATTTTGATTCATAACATTATTAGAGAGAGTTAGGGTAGTACGTATAGTAGAAAAGACGGTGGAAACTAGGATTTTCTGGTTTTTGGTTTGGACATGTAGAGAGAAGACCTGTAGATTCTACAGTAAAGAGAGTAGATCATATGGAACGTAGTCAGATCACTAGAGGCAGAGGTAGACCTAGAAAAACTATTAAGAAAAAGTCTAGAGATTAATGAGTTGGATAGAAATATGATATATGATAGAACATTATGATGTTGTTTCATCTATGTAGTCGACTCCGCTTACTGGGATAAAGTTTGATTGTTGTTGTTGTCGTCGTATAGGAGCATTTATGTTTATGTTCCATCTCCTTTTATTTATTTATTTTTGGTGATTATTCTCATTGCTAGATGGTTAAACAATTAATTGAAGTGGTATTGTTTTTTTAATGTTTGGATTCTGATTTTGTTGATTTTTTTTTGTGTTTAGATAAGCAGGCCTGAAGATTGGGAAAAAAAACCTGATCCGAAGAAATTTTTTGTTCAATTTTATGGGACCGAAGAAATGTAACTCTCTTTCTCTTTCCTGTTTTAATTGTAGTATTTAGTGCTTACCACAAGGTATTAAACTGCGATTCTGTTATGGCTGATACTGACTGCAACTACGGCCTAATGCAGTTCAATGTTGTTAAATAGCGGCTATAGTGGTGCTATAGCATAGCGGAATTTGAACAAATCACTATTGTTCCGTGATGCGCTAGTATGAACTGTTGTCAAATTGCGGCTAGAGCAGTGCTATAACACCGTTGTGTAATATATTTTAAACAAATTCCAATTTTCCGCGATTGGCAACATTCATGTGGTTGCCGTAGTCACTGCAATTTAAAGCCTTGCATTAACAGTGTGTGAATAGCTAGTTGTCATGTAATTCAATGAATACTTATAAGCTCTTTTAGTAACTGATAATGGCTAGGTTGCAAGTAGTTCCATGGATGTTGGCCAGTTCTTTAGTGATCCAGAAGAACTGGCTGATACTATGAAGTTGCTTAGTGTCTAGTAATTCAACTATAAATTTTTTTATTCAAGTTATGAATACGGATTATGATTCCTGGTCCTGGTTAGAAATTAATAATTTTGGAACTTTGATATATTGTCCTAAGAAAGAAAAAATAATTGCTTTTTATCATTCAAAGGATATTCCAGCTGTTTGGTAACTAGTGGAGTAATACCTCATCTTATTTTTGGATTAATAAAACATGAATTTTGTCATTATTATCATTTTTCCCTGATGGACATTTTTTGATTTGGTGGATTTGTTGTGTTATCCAAATGTTATTAGTAGAAGGAATCCTATTCATTATTTTCTTCCCTGTAAAAGTGAAGTGTTTCTTAGCATATTTTTTTAGTTGATTACTGTCAACCATAAATGCCACTCAATTTTAGAGAACTTGGTAACCCTCTTTTGCTGTGATTCAAAATTTAAGTCCCGAGCTGACGACTATGATGGTATCAACGAGTAAATTTCAAGTAATTTGACATTCTTTTTCTAAATACAAGTAATATGATTTTGTGATCTATATCTTTTCTTCTTTTCCTTTGTTTTTTCATTCATTAGATCAACTGTTTTTCTTTTCATCTTCTTACATTGCACCCTTGGTACAATCTTTTCCTTCCCAGAGCTTTTGTCCTCCCTGCTGATATTCAGGAATTCACCAACGAGGTCAAAACTAAGACGATTGCTCGGTTGCATGGTAAGACGAAGTGCTTTACCCAAGCTGTGAGGGAAATCTGCGCAGAATATGATGAGTTAGAGAAACAGAGAGCCGGTGGTTTGACAGATGACACTGATGATGCACGTGTTGGTTCAGAGGCCCCTTCTTTTGATGGGGTAGTGGATGACGTAAAGGATGTAACTGATGCTGTGGTATCAAATGTAGAAAAAACGAAGACTGTTATGGAAGATGTTGGCTCAAATTTGGAGCACCATGAACAAAGATGTGGAGAAACTGATTGCCAAGATGAAAAGCCTTCTACATCTGGCCGTGCAACTGATGGTTCATCTCCTGTTTTGTCACTTGTGTTGGAAAGTAAATCATCCATTGGTACAGAACTAAAAAAGCACAATATCAAATCAGGCCTTGAGGATAAATCATGTCGAAGGAATGAAGTTTCTGATATTAAGGATTTTTGCAAAGTTAACGACTTCAAGCATGATGATAATGTACAGAGTGTTTCTACTGATGGGAACAAGGCAAGAAAGCTTGTTACTAGCTCAAGGAAGAGAAGCGAAGTTGCAGCTGATAAAGAAATAAGTGGATTTGATATAGCATTTTCAAAGGGTGAAAAATCTGCAGGCCATGCCAATCTTTTCAGGTCTAGAGAGACAATGAAAGATGGGAAAAGGGGGAAAAATGCTTTTTCTGTCGATTCTGAAGATGCTCCTAAATCAGATCCGGATATTAACAGCGGAAATAAAGATAAAAACTTGCTGAAAGCTAAAACAAGCCTTAAGGTAAAAAATGAGTTGCAGGAGAGTTTTGTTGATTCTGAGGAGGCTGATAGAACAAATTCTTTTAAGAAAAACAAGACCCAAGTTCAAGGAAAGAATAATTTGGGACTGAATGAAACTTTACATGCCACCAAGAAGCTCAAGAGTATAGATGTCAAAGACAGAAAAACGTTAAATTCTCTCTCTGAAGATATGAAGAGTGCTTCACCTGTCTTTCCTATTGATTCTGAGGAGGCTGATAGAAAGAACTCTTTCAAGAAAAACAAGACCCAAGTTCAAGGAAAGGGTAATTTGGGAACAAATGAAACTTTACATGCTACCGAGAAGTTAAAGCGTATGGATGTCAAAGGCAACAAACCTTTAAATTCTCTCCCTAAAGATATGAAGAGTGTTTCACCTGTCTTAACTGTTGATTCTGAGGAGGCTGATAGAAAGAATTCTTTTAAGAAAAGCAAGACCCAAGTTCAAGGAAAGCGTAATCTGGAAACAGATGAAACTTTACATGCTACCAAGAAGTTAAAGCGTATGGATGTCAAAGACAACAAAGCTTTAAATTCTCTCTCTAAAGATATGAAGAGTTCTTTGCAAGTCTTTCCTGTTCATTCTGAGGAGGCTGATAGAAAGAATTCTTCTAAGAAAAGCAAGACCCAAGTTCAAGGAAAGGGTAATTTGGGAACAAATGAAACTTTACTTGCTACTGAGAAGTTAAAGTGTATGGATGTCAAAGACAACAAACCTTTAAATTCTCTCCCTGAAGATATATTGAGTGCTTCGCCTGTTTCTACTGTTATTGATAACAAGGCATTAAAAAAAACAGAGTTGAAAAGGTCTTCTTCATGTTTGAAAACAGAGAAAGGGTTGTCATCTAGGGCTCAGACTGCTAAAGTAGATTCCAATGATTCTGTTTGTGAAGTGCTGACTGGTACAAAACATCATAGTCAAGAACGGAAAGCTTTGCCTCATTCTGCTAATCTTTCTTCTGATCAACATACAGAAATGAGTTCTACTAGACTGAAAGGGGATGCAGATAATCTTGCAGTTAAACAACTACAGAGGAAACGCAGAGCTGTTTGCCTTGAGGGTGATGATGATGAATCCAAGACTCCTGTTCATGGAGGAGCTTCTAAAACTATTAGATCACCCTCTCTTGTTTCAGAGGCTGTGAAGAGCAATGACCCATTGTTAGAGAATGGCGATGTTTCTCAGCTGAATAAGGAAAAACCTAGTACACCTGAGGATAGCCATTTGAAAGGACATTTAACTGAATTATGTAATGACTCTTTGCCTACAAGGCATCCTCAAAAAGAGAATGCTGATGAAGTTGTTGCTGTCAATTCACCTCACAGTCCTGAGCAATTAAATAGAAAGTGTTTTCCTTCGAACGTGGAAAAATTAAGCTCAATCTCTCCAGTAAATTTCGCTAAGTCTCTTCCCACAACAAAATCAAATGCTGAGCGACATAAATCTTCCAAAGCTTTGCCTAAAGTCAGTAATGCTACTCAAAAGAAGGCTGATAATGGGTCTTCAAAGAGTTTAATTAGCACCAACACTTTGCAGAGTCAAGTTATAACTCATAAAAAGAAGCCTGCGTCTTATGTTGAAAGGTCCATAACTACACCGAAGACATTACCACAGTCGGTTGAAGTTCATACTACAACAGAAAATTTAAAGGAACTTGATGCTTTTCATGTTGATAGGTACATATGCTTTTGATTCTGTGTCTGTTTTTCCTTCTTCTTTGAATTATTTACTGATTATTTTTCTTTCTTTATAACATGTTTACGTTATTATAGATTAGAGTTGGGCACAGAAGAAAAAATTAGCCTATATGTTGGTTCTGGGACTCCAGAAAATGCCAACACTATGAAGCATCTTATTGCAGTTGCCCAGGCAAAAAGGAGACTAGTAGCGCAATTTCAGTGTCATCCTTTTGACCTTCATTATGCTCAAGTGGGAACACCTAGCCCCTCTATGGCGCAGCCATTTCTGTCTGTATCTAACAATAGTGGCCAGGCAGATATGAAGGAAGTTTATGAGCACCCGACATTAGCTTCTCCATTAAACAATGGGTATCACTCCACTTCTCAGAATCAACTTGATGCTGAAGAAAATGAGGAGATAAGAGTTGGTTCGGGTCAAAGGGCTGTTGGGGGATCTCTGAGTAGCGGTACTGAGGCTGCTATGGCCCGTGATGCATTTGAAGGAATGATCGAGACGTTGTCAAGGACCAAGGAAAGTATTGGGCGCGCAACACGTCTTGCCTTTGATTGTGCTAAATATGGCATTGCCAATGAGGTATGCTTCATTATATCACGGTTATTTCTCTTACCTTTAAATTATTAATTGCATATATGATTTTCTGCCTCCTCTTCTACTCCAAGTATATGGGTAGAAAGTTGCCTTATAAATTAATTTAAAAGCTACTTTAGTGTGCAATAATACAATGGTAATTGCGATTGGAATACTTCTTTGATGTCATTTAAATTTTAAAATCTGATGAGTAGTGTTGAAGTGCGAAACCAGTTCAAATATTAAAAACAATTATTGTCGTACTGTAGATAGACGGATAAGCTCAGCTTTTAGACAAATTTATCGTCTAAGTTCTATTGAAATTGATGGTTTTATAGTAGTATGTGTTAGTTGTATTTCACATGATCTTCAGACTACATACTTCAACTATTAGTTTGCTTGTGTGCTTTTGTATTTAATTCTGCATTTTAGAATATAGCAAAGCATTTTGGTTTGCTCATATTTAAAGATAAATTATTGTAATATGAATATAGTTTCTATGATACTTCTGCAATTAAATTTTTCAGTTACACTACTTTTATTGTTAATTTTCATGTATTGGACTTACTGGAAGGTCTATATGTTCAGGTTGTTGAACTTCTTATCCGAAAGCTAGAAAGTGAAACTAGCTTTCATCGTAAAGTGGATTTGTTCTTTCTGGTTGATTCCATAACCCAATGCTCACATAATCATAAAGGTGAGAGCATTTACTTCATAGAATGCTGTTTCGTAGCATTTATTATGAAGTCACTTGTTTTTCTCTCTGGCTCTTCATCTTCTCTATTCTCTGCTTAAATTGCATATCTCAACTCAAATAGTGTTTTCTTCATGGCATCTTCAACTCTAATCACAGATATATTTTCAGGCATTGCAGGTGCTTCTTACATCCCTGCAGTTCAAGGAGGATTGACTCGTCTTCTTGGTGCTGCTGTTCCCCGTGGAACTAGTTCCCGTGAAAATCGTGAAAATCGTCGCCAATGTCTAAAGGTCAGCTCTTGTTCTTTTTGCGATAAATAAGTTATATTTTAGAGAAAAGAATTGACTATGAAATGATGATAAGCATACTCCAAAACACCAGAATGGAATAAGAGGGAAACAAATTATGGAGATTCCAACAAGGGTCTCAATTTTCTGCATCTATAATATATATCTATACTTCTATACTATATATAAAGAGAACATAGTTTTGGTGTAATACTTTTTCTTCCAATTATACTCCTCTTTTAAACTATTGTAACTGCAATTTTATCTTTTTTATAATACTATTTAAATCTTTAATTAAAAAAATCAATTAAATACCATTGACATGGGAACAATTCCACTGCAATAGGAACAATATCGGACACTATAACCGGAGCTTATTTTGATCTTATTTGCCAAAATTATTTGATTGTGGTATATGCCAAAATTTTTATAACCAAGTGCGATAAAATAGATATACAATTAAGCATAATAGAAAAGCGGACAGATTGACACATTAGAGCCCGTCTTTCTGCTAGTATTAATATTGGTAATTTCCTTGAATCAGCCATCGGTTCACTAGATAGAAGCTATAAAGGTTTAAGTACAGTCTTCCCCATTTGAAAATAGAGATATTAGAGGTGCTAAAAAATGCTTGGATTTTACTTCAACAGCATAGACAGTATAATCGTTAAAACTTTAAAGCACACTGTGCTGTTAATTGCATAACCCGTAAAACAAATCAAAGTGAAGCAACTTTGGAAGGAAGGGGCAAGCAACTAGGTTCCAGCACACCAAACAAGTTTCCCGAAAGAAAGTATTTTCTTGTGATGTAGAAACAAAAAGGCTGTTGATTTGAAGTATAGGTTGAAAATCACACAAATATCAGTGGAAAGGGCTGCTCGGGGTCTACGAATCTTAAAAATGTTATACGTATTAATTCGTTGGGTACAATGTTGAGATAAAATATTTGCTCTCTCTGTTAGTTTTGGATTTCATAAGGCTTTGTGTGAAGAAACCTCGTATTCTTGGGAAGTGTACAATAACAAAAACTGTTTCCCACTAGGTAAATTTAGCTACATGGATCAAATAATTTCTATGTTGTGTCAAAAACCAGTTTTCCAGAATTTCTAGTTTGATCAAGGTTATTTTAGATGATTTCTATTGTAGTTTTCCTTGGTCTTCTATTTCTGTTTATCAGGTTTTTAACTCTTCCTTACCAGGGCTACTATTTTTCTTCCTCACAAGCCAACCATCTTAATGAGTTTTTGTCATGTTTTTTTCAATAGGTGCTACACCAGCTATTTATAAACGTCTATTCATTGTCATATTGTTTCTCACATGTGCACGTCCACCTCAACATTTTCATCTCTGCAACACCTAGCTTATGCTCTTGTTTGACTTTTACTGTCAAACATTCACTACTATAAACCATTGCTGGTATTATTGTTGATAGGTAAAAAGTTTCCTTTGAGCTTAAGAACCATGTTCTAATCACAATTGGGAAGTGTGTGAAACTGAAAATAGGACATACAAGTGAACACACACCAGAGGGATCAACAATACAAATTATACAATTCCTCCCCTGGCTCTCCGAATCATCTGCAAAAAGCATACATCTCGGTGCTAACTCTTGGATGTGTGATAAGTCTACAAAAAGAAAAGATTCTTTATGACTATTTAGATGTTTTATAGTTTTTCTAATGATTGAAATCTAAAAGGAAAAACCCCCGAGAATCACTACAAAAATTTCTAAATTAGCGAGAAAGCACTAAAAATTTTGGCATCGTTTGAAGTAGTGAAAAGGGCATTATTGTCCTTGTTTGTGTCTGCTAAGAAACTTTTAGCAGTTAATCTCAGGTGTAGTTTCTGTTATCTAGAGATTATAATGAATGGTCAACATAGCTATCACTATTTTCACCCACAAAACAGAATTGTGTCATACACTAATTGAAGGTGAGAGACTCTAACTTCGTTTGGTCCAGCTTTGATTTTGTTGATGAGTCTTTTGCTAACAATTATTTAGATTAGAACATTCAACCCAACATATGAACCCCTAACACAGAACCATGGAATTAAAACCAAGTGCAAACCAAATCTGTTAATCTGAAGTGTTGTCTGCTTGGCAGTATTAATGAACACTTCAGTAGTTCAATCTTTTCTTTATTATGCTACTAATGATTTGAGACGGAGGGAGTAATATATAGTAGTGGATACTAATTTTGTAATTATTACGGGTGTTTATGATGCCACTGTTTTTAAGTTAGCATGCTGTGTGCTAGTGGAATATTTCATTTCTGTTTTCCTATTTATTTTTATGTTGGGTGGATTGCAGGTTTTAAGGTTGTGGCTTGAGAGGAAAATTTTTCCTGGATCAGTTCTTCGCCGTTACATGAATGATATTGGAGGTGCAGGTGATGATATAACTGGTAGATTTTCTTTCCGGCGTCTTTCTCGAGCAGAACGATCTGTGGATGACCCAATTAGAGAAATGGAGGGCATGCTTGTTGATGAGTATGGAAGGTGTGATTATTGCGGTCATCAATTTTTTAAGAATTTAAGTGAATGTGCCTGTTTTCACATAACTTTTGGAATTATTATAAAGTAATTGGATGGAAATTGAGCCAATTCAAATCATGGTTAAAAATTTAATGTTAAAACTAGATTCATTAATCTGTACGAATTCAATATTAATCTCAATTCAAATCATATTTTTTTTAAAAATTAATTTGTAAAAGCGGAGCAATTTTTATCTAGTTTGACTTATGTTTTCTGTTTCTCTTTTCTCAGTAATTTATCTAGTTTGACTTATGTTTTCTGTTTCTCTTTTGTCACTACTTATTCCTATTTATAATATTTTTCCTAACATAAACTCTTAAGAGGTTGAGCCTCTGAATTATTGTTCCTATCATTAATGGTCAAGTATAAGTATTTTCTCCTCTTCTCTATTACAAAAGCGGAAAGTTGAAAAGGAATAAGAGGTGATCTCTTTTTTATGGATACCGCTATAGAAAGAAGAATCTTTGTTGGAATTGAATTTATTTTCCAACAGGTATTGAAAAACCATTGCATTCTGACTTTGTAACACAAGTTCACATATCACAGTCATCATATTTCCTCAGTAATTAATTCTGATGAAGTATTTGAAAAACTGAAATGGGAAAAAATAGTGTATGGATCAAGTTGTGACATAGTGGAAAAGAAATTGTAGATGGAAATTATTTATCTTTGTCTCGCTTCGCATTTTCCTATTTTATTTGGCTGGGATTTCAATTAGCAATATGAAATTCTTCATTTTATGAAAACACAACTGGCTATTTGTTTGAAGTTCTAGTTCCATTTTTACTTCTTTTCAATTTCAATAACTATTTCAGATTCTGATATATCTGGCTATTGTGTTTCAGTAATGCTTCAACAATTCAGCTGGCTGGCTTGTTATCTTCGCACATATTCGTAGAGGACGATGATTTTTCTTATAACGCGTCTCCAGCTGATCCTACTCGCACTCTAGTAGATTCAGAGACTTCTACCGTTACCCCAAGTGACAAGCGCCACTGTATCTTGGAAGATGTGGATGGTGAGCTAGAAATGGAGGATGTTTCAGGTCATCCAAAGGATGAAAAACCTGTATTGTTGAACAGTACCTCTGAAATGGATTTTCAATTTCAGGGCTCAGATAGGATATTGGATCCAGCATCGAACGTTTCTGGAGAGGATCATGTTATTCCTGAGGGTTCTCCTCCATTACCACTTGATTCGCCTCCTACTCCCCCACCTTTGCCTTCTTCACCTCCACCACCACCACCTCCATTATCTACATCTCTTCCCCCACCTCCGCCACCCACATTGTTACAACCCCCACCTCCACCACCCACATTGCTTCAACCCCCACCTCCTTTACCATTGCCTTGTCCTACACCATCATTGATTCCTCAATCATCTGGAACAGCTCAGCCTTCAATCTCTACCCTGCCATCTCAATCATCACACCAGTCATCGCCGCTATCAGGTTATCAGCAGCTTCATAACTCTAATGGCACAAATAGTGTAAGATGTTTTTGCTTATGGTTCTCTATGGTTTGTTTTTTATTTGTTTGCATTACTGGTTTTGAAAAATGGAGTCCTCTATACAGGGCATCCAAATAGTTCAAATGGCTGGAAATTCTTTTCCTGGAGGTCAAAATAGTTCTGTTATGAAGAATGAAATATTGCCACAGTCGTCTGCTTGCTTTCCTCCAATGGCAGGTTGCAACTCTCAGGATTCTTCTGCTTTAAACCCTACAAGGAAGTTGGAATATGGACAGAGCGATATGCATATAAATTCTCAAATTCCTAAACCTAATCAGGAATTTCAGAGCGGTAATCCTCGCTTTGCTCCAAGAAACGTGCATCCCACCCCACCCCAAAATCCATCTAATCAGTATTTATATCCAAATCCTTTAGTTCAGCAGCATCCCCATTCTTTCTGTCCACCGCACGTATTGACATCCGTTCCAGATGGCCAGAGGCAATTTGTTGCCAATGAGCAATGGAGGATGTCAACAAGTGAGTTTAAAATAAACAATCAGCATGGTTTATGAAGAGGGATAAATCCTCCGCACATATTTGTGTTGTTTGAGTTAATTCTGAATGTTTGTTTTGATGGTGGCGATGACAGATTATTTTCGGCCACCACTTGAAAGACCACCAATGAGCAACATAGGTTTTCAGCATGCGAAAGTCAGTGTACCTGTTCCTCCTTCAAAGTCAGGTAGTTTTTCCAATTTTACGCTTTGTTTATTTCCTAGTTCTTAGTTGATTAGTTCCCTTTGAAATTCCACATGTTAAGAGTCTATATTTATGCATCAAGATCTTGTTTCCTTCATCAGGATATGGTGTTCCTCAGATGTTCCCTTTTAGACCAGACATTCCTGCACTTAATTGTTGGAGGCCTACCTGATGTTGATTGAATTTTTTTTCCAACTCATCTGCAATATTGGTGTGTAAGGATATTGGTTATTATTCATAGCTTATTTGTTATGTTTACATCAAAGTGAAATTGATTTTGATTCAATGGTTATTAAACCTGCCTCTGCACGTAGTCATATTTTTGTTTTTAATAATTAAAAGGATTTAGGTTGTTATACTTATACATAGCTGAAGTGTAAAGTGGTCAAGTGTGCTTTTGTAATTTGTTTTGTTCAATACTTATGGTAATTTTTATTTTGAAAAAAAACGTATTTCAAGATTCTCTTTTAGTACTGAATTGTAACTGCTTTTAATCTTTCAGTGCTGTTGCTGGTGGATCAACAAATGAAGTTACATAATGTGGACTGAAGTTATTTCACTTGTGTAGTGCGTATGACTACCCCCAAAGAAAATTTTGAAAACTTGTGGAGGCTTTTAGCAGGACTGTGTATATTTAATTTTTCCTGACGACAAATCCCAAAGAACATCAGATCCCAAGTTTAGGTCCTAGTTTTGACATTTTTAGTTAATCCGTTTTTCTCACCTCTTGTAATTATTACAAATGATCTATATATAGAAATCAGTTTATACGCTCAGTTTAGAATACAATAATTGAATGTTGGTGTTACTAATAGCCTTTGGTTTCTTTTTTCAGATTTTTTTTGCTCCTTTAATTCTTTTATAGGCTATGTATTGTGATACAAATAATATAAATTTATTGGAAAAAACAAGGGTTAACTGATGTCAGGTAGGGTTAAAATTGTGTTTATCAGAGTTCTCATACTGCTGAATCCTTTCTGCATAAATAAAATTAGTTATGCATTCATGCTTTTACCTCTTTCTCCTGTGCTCCATGCGATTGCCATTGTAGAAGGCCTTAGCATCTAAACTGCATTGGAGTTATTATGTTTTTAATGATTTTAAATATTGTCTGTGCTTTTCTTGATCCTTGTAGCTGATTGGATTACTGAGGTAGACATTAATACTAGATTAAATGTATTATACTTTGTCCTAAAAGTTACTAGAAAGGTAATTGTAAGAAGGGAGCAAGGAAATGAACATTATTTTTGGCTGTTTAATTGAGCTCATTAGGGTTATATGAAAATTAATATAGAGGGCACTCCACCTAATTGTACAGAGGCATAAAGTTGTGGTTACTTTACTTACATTAATATACAGTGTAAACTGAATTCAATATTTTCCGCTTATGGTGTCAAACATCAATCCAGGCAGGAAACTAGTTTCATGCGAGACAGCCTATGAGTTCTATTTTCTAATTTAACGGTTAAATCTCAGCTTCTCTAAAGAGGTCATGAATACTCTTGATGATTTTTTCTAGTGTTCAGTTGTTTTGACATTATTTTATTTATTTCTTCAGAGTAATTGTGAAAAGGCCATGCGTCCCATGTCATAAAATGTTCTCTTAGAAATCAGCTGATGTGACATACTTCCGATTTTCAACAAGTGAAAAAAATACTGAGTTTGAGAGTGACAGTCAAAATAATCTGTCGAATGAAGTTTCTGAATAAACTGTCAAATGCTGAATATATGGAGTATATTAAGCTCAAAGCAACACAAACAGGCCTCTGGTTTAAACACTTTAGCTCACTCTGGTAATTTTACTATTTGTATCACTCCTCGTTTTTTGGATTCTAAATTTTTGACTTGTGTGCTTGTTGTCATAGTTTGTATTTCCTCTCCTTCCTAAACACTGTCACTGCCTGGAATCTAATTCATGTTTGAAGCTACTAGCAATTGTGAATTGTCATAGCCTTTAATCTGTTTTTTGAGCCTTTTCGTTATCAATTGTCATGTATGAAGATTATCAAGAATGTACAACATCAACAGCAATAGTCTAATTTTACAATGACAAATGCTAACATGTGCCCTAATATTCGTAAAGATTGTGCATTCAATCAACTTTTTTAAAGTCAAAATTACTTTTTTTCAATACAAAATTTCTATTTTGTTTCCTTAACATGTGCCTTTATAGTACAAGCTAGCACAACTCTTTTACAGTTTGCATATTAGAGTAGAGAACTGAGTGAGAGGTAATCTAACAAAGATAATGCAAAGAAAACGAAATGATCTATTCCTTACTCTATTCTGTTACAATCTCTCATCTCTGTAGTAGTACAAAGACTGTTATCAGAGAGTTGATGTGACAACAGAATTTTGACCTCTATAAGACATTCTAGATGATTACACTAGCTATCATAGAGATACCAGTATTAGACTCGTAAGTATTACATCAAAAATAATTTCTAATTCAAGTAAGCTATTTTCCTTCTCCTTTCTTGATTGAAGTACTTGGAGATTGAACTGCTTTTTATTGCTCCTTGCATCTCTCTTTTTCCGTTGCATTTATATTGAGACAAAAAGTACTTGTAGATAAGATATAGACATGTCATGAATTTGGTTGGCCATGGACCCCACAGTACTGCACATTTTTTTATGTTTAAAATTGGACCCAACTGACTAATTCAATATGTTGAACAGAGAAACGAGTTGGTTTGATCCCTATTGAACCATAGTCTAATTTAACTAGGTTAAATCGGATTGAACCACAGTTAAACTGCAATTGGTTCATTATATATTTATATACATATTTTTAACATTTTTAATAATTTTTATTTATTTATCAGTTATCCATTTCAACCTTGGTCAATATTCAATCCAGTTTTTAGAACATTGTGTTATGTGCTGATATATACAAATATAATCCCAGTTTTATGTCAAGCACATAATAATTCGAGTTGCATAACACCTATGTTACTAAAGGCGAATTGAGTAAATTGACTGATTCAAGTTTTTGAACAAGCAAGTAAGTTACGGTGATTACTTTTGTGTTTTCAATGTAGTCACTGTAAAAAATGTTAGATTCCCATCACATACAGAGCTTAAATCTTTGAGCTAAATGTTTGACAGGAGGAGCAGAAAAAGCGTGTTATTTAAGAATACTCAAGGTGATTGTAGCTTCTCTTTCTTTAGTATAGATGATATTCACAATGACCTTAAGAACAAAGGGTTAAATATATTCTGATTCCTCTAAAATTTTGCATCAATGAAGAGCCCCTAAACTTTTCCCTCTTCAAAATTGGTGGCAGGTAAATAGGGCCAATACACTTGACCAATTTAAATGACGTGGAAGGTACATATGCACCGCCACATCATCGGTGTTATATATTTAGAGAGATTAAACTAAAGTTGATATATTTAGAGGGAGAAAAATAAATAACAGTCAATTTAGTCCATGAACTTTTACTCTCACCAATTTAGTCTATAAACTATCAAAATCATTAATCATAACTGCAACCATGTAAGTTTAGGCAGTTCGATGAGCACAATAAAACAGTAGAAAACATCATGAAGGGACCTCATTAATCAATTTCAAAAATAAGATTTGAGAACTGAAATTGCAAAGAGTACCACTACACAAACACATATAAATACATGTAACTTGTTTTCACCAAGTTCTAGACACATTTCGAACTAGTACATTTACTTGTCACCATAAGGTCTAAGGTGACCAAACCCCTAAAAGAATGGATCCCAACTACCAAGGGTTGGAATTTCCTTGCGTTATTAATCAATCTAAGTTGTTAGATAGAGACCAGATGACTTACATTGTGATCTTGGAAAATTAAGAACTCAAAATCTTAATCATCTGATATTTATCAACAACCGAGGCAAAGCTACAATGATTGATTGCTTAACACAGGGAATCTGTTTCCTAAAAGTATCACTATGACCATACAAAAAAATGGTTGAATCATATAATGTTCAAAGTCCTCGGTCCTACATTTATGACCACAACAAGGCCACCCAAGACTGTTTAAAAATAAATAAATTGGAAGTATTTTCTGGCATAAAAACATTGCCCTATTCAAAGAGAGAATATGATGTTTGATATTTTTTTCCCCTGCTACACTGTTTTACTTTTCCAACCTACCCATTGATGTGGCAGCTAATGATTCCTTTACTCACAAAAAAAAGGATCAAAATTGATTTGATAAATTACTATATATATATTAATCAAGTGCAGCTTTATTCCTTCTACCAGTTAGTGGCTTAGGTAAGCCATCAAAGATTGGTTTTTTAATGGCTGCAGTTGAAAGGGCCTGTAAATCTGGTTTCAAATTCCACATTTTGGATGGCCAAATGGATGAGCTACAATTATCCTGATCATGCAAACAAGATGTACTGGATGATTTCTTTACACCAGATGAACAATCAGTTTGAACATCATCCCCCATACTCATTGGCCCAGGAACCAAACCACTTGATTCAGAATCAGTTGGCAATGGAGTTCGGCTAGCTGCTTTCTGTCTCAAAGCTAAACCCTTTCCTGTTCTTGAAGGAAGACCACCACTGCTGCTATTATCCTCCCTCAGAATCAATTCTGGTATTCTGCTAAAGTCGGCTACAGATTTCTGACGCCTCTGGACAAGTTTGTCATTCCATTTAACAGAGCTAAGTTCCCAGGGTTGTGCACCTGGTGCAGTATCACCCTTTTCCATAATCTCTTCCAAAATAACATTGACCAAACTTTTAGATTTTCGGTGACGACTCAAGGGACGGTAAGAATTAGGCGAGTTCTTGGACGATGAACCGTTTTCTGATGGATTAGAGGGAAGTCCATAATAACCCTGTAGTGAGATCATGGCTGGAGAGACCTTCCGATCAGAAGACTTCAATTTTGTGGACTGAAATGATTCAAGCAGTTCACGGTGCGCATTGTCAGGTGGACTGTGAGTAGAGTTACCATTTCTGATGGAATGATGGTCATGGTCATCAGTGATTTAAAATGCTAATGGTATATAAATCACACATCAAGGGTGTTATTAAAAAGATATTATGTATTGTAACAAACATAAACAGGGAATACTATGAATCTATTTTCTTGTATTATATTGCTTCTGAAATTTCCATGTATAGCTATTCATATTATATGTATGAAATTTAAGACAAATTACAGAAAAAAAAACCAAGGATGCTTATTGCAGAATAGTTACTTCAGTAAGATTTCTTAAGTGCAATTTTGAATGAAAGCAACATTTAAAAGTATCATTCAAGAAACAGAGGAAAATAAACAAGACAATTAAAAGATTGTCCAAAAAAAGGTGTCTACTGTTCCCTAAAACTACCTAACTGTGATAAAATCCAGAAGCAGAGCACGGAAATGATGGATATAACCAGTTTTTTCAAGAAAAAATTGCACCAATAATCAAGGAAGAAAGTAGCAAGTCATGACGGAAGAATTAGTTGATATGACTTGAGAACAAGCATAAAGGAAAAATTGTAACATGTATATGGAAAGTTAAAAAGTTTGGCCTAATGATATAACAAAATTAAGGCTTCAGTTTTGATCTAATGAAAGATTAAAACATTTTACACTATTAGTGAACAACATACGTCGTCAGCTACTTAAAAAACTGTCAAAAAGCCTTCATTACAAGTCCAAAAAAATCCCAATCATGGTTGAACACCTTGTTTAGTAGTAGTATAAAAAGTTTGACACTGACTTGGATGTATATAATTTAAAAACCTTAGACTTGAATATATTTATTTGGAAAAATTGTAGCCTAGAATTTCATTCTAGTTCTAGATACATTCTCGGTTTCGGCCTTCAACTTTACATTTTTGTCGGTAACTTCTACAAGCATGACCGATACAAACACTTAACTAGTTAACTAAAGCAACACTTACCTAGTTAACTAAAGCACAATAAAGAACTTATATAGTAATTGTAGCATGAATCATGCTCAAGACTCACACAAAGTATCAAAATATCTATGAAAAACGAAATTTCCTAACCCCCTCCCCTCAACCCTTATGTTTCGTCCAATATACATTTACCAAAATAAAAAGGATAAGATATAGCTTTCAAATTCAGTGTTATTCGTTAAAAGCTTAAACAAATAGAGATAAACATACCCTGGAGTAATGGAACCATTTGATAAACAAGGAGATGGAGGGTGTCTTCCAGGTAATGGAATTTGAACAGTTTTAAGTGCAAATATCTGATGATCAGTAACAAGGCTATTCATCCTTTTGATGTCTGTAACCTACAATTTCCCAAAGCAGAAAGAGTGGAAGAAATCATACTTCGAGATACGACTCAATTTGAAAAATAAGAATTAGTACAATGATAAGTAGCACTGACACTACTGACAGATGGAAGGCGTTTCCGGTGTCTGACACCGACACATGTGATGACGTTCAATTAATTCATTTTTCAATTTTTTACAGGCGTCAATGTGTCCAGTGTCTGTGCTTCATAGATACAATGTCTTCCTTATTTCAGAAGGGTGGAGGAGACATGTAACCAACCAACCAACAAACAATAATAATATCATATACGTGTAAACACTTCAACAAAACCCAGAAACAAACCCATTCCGCAAAAAACAAGATTTCAATCTTGACAGTGAGTTTGACAAAATACACAATTAGCTGACGTGATTTAGGCAAAAACTACACTTTGAAGCTTCAACAAAATCACGACGTCACCTAATTTTGCCAAACTCATCGTCAATCCAAATATACACTTAAGACCTGTATGGTATGCTTTATCTATTAACATAAGTTTTGTGAGACTGTTTGAGAGAACTTATGAATACAGTTTATGACAATTTTCAAAAGTTTTTCTTAGCTTATTTTCATAAGTTCTCCAATATAGTCTATAAAAACAATCAATAGCATATACAAAATCAATTTAACTTTATATTTTATCTTTTGCTATAGAAATAGCTTATGTAAGCTTATCCATGAACGCTTGTGCTATAAGCTGCAAATAAGTTGTTTATCCAAAGCCATATTTTCTACTTACTTTTTTCCTTGATTTCCTTTCAATTAATTTTGTCCCACATGCATGAATAATGATTACAAAAAAAAAAAAAAAATCCAAAAACCCATCATCATTTCAGAAAAGGCCTCCACAACAACAAACATCGCAAGAAACTGACTAATATACTTTCATCATCAAATTCTCAAAAAAAGAAAAAGTGTCAACCAGAAACTAAAAATAAAATTAAAACCCATAACAAAAAATTTATAATGTTTTTTTCAATAAAAGTTAAATAAATTTTGTAAGCAACCAAAAAAGAATCAAACTTTATATAAGAAAACTAAAAAAACAAAATATGTTGAAAAATACCTCAACACCGTATTTGATTGCAATACCAACCAATGTATCAAATTTAGATACATGATGTTCAATGTAACCAAGTCTAGGTGGAGATGAAGACATCGTAACTGATTCTCGATCATAATCACACAAAACTTGATTTTCAAAATACCCATTTGAATTATTCTCATTCCATTTTTCCCTTTCCATCTCAATTTCTTCTAAATCAACACAAACCCATTTCAATTCACATATTTTGGGGGTAATTCAAATTGGTCAATGATGATGATAATTTCGTTAATTGAGCAATGAATTGGGATTAAAGATTTGAAATTGATGCGAATTTTGGATCTGATTGAGTTGATTTTTGGTTTGTGATTTTTCAATTTTGATCAGCGTTTGGCTCTAGTTTCTCGGGAAAATTGAGAAGGAAAATGAAAATAGAGAACTTTTTCTTCATTCTGTTTCTCTTTTGTTGATTCTTCTGTTTTTTTATAGTAAAGTAATTCGTAGTCAAAAAATGAAAGTGAAAAAGTGCATGACCTTTTCCGTAATTTTCTTTGCCATTATAATTAGGGGTGTGCATGGTCGGATATTTTGACCGACCAAACCATATCCATATATAAACCACTTATATGTTTTTGGATTCCTAACCATGACCATATTTTATTGTAAACCGGTTATGTAACCGGTTATGAATATGGTTATGGATATATAACCGGTTAGTTTTACAAAACCGGATTATAAATGGATATGGTTTGGTTTACAAAAATATCCGGATTATTTTAATATCCGAATTAAACATCAGTTATTTCTCCTTCAAAATTGATTTTTAAAACCAAATTTTATAAACAAAAATCCAAATTTGAAACAACTTATTC
>Ga0315914_1002038_pt1 | contig 30904 bp, 19 predicted proteins | sample MpolenodulesMG_FD_203920 | JGI IMG/M metagenome (GOLD analysis project Ga0315914, IMG submission 203920) | Medicago polymorpha root nodule microbial communities from Los Angeles, California, United States - elongated nodules | ecosystem: Host-associated > Plants > Roots > Nodule | place: USA...
GAGAGATAGTAAAATCTTAAAAGAAAAAACAATCCTAAGAAATCTCATGTTTTCATGAAAGACTTTTTCATGCTAAAATTTCACTAGACAATCCCACAAAATCCATCAAAATCTAATTTATTAAACATTCCTTCCAAATTTGAATGATTTTGAATACCACTAGACTTTTTTTAAGTGATTAAAAGTCTTGATTAAATACCACAAGATTTTTTTTAAATGACAAAGAATTTTGATTGAATAACACAAGACTTTTTTTAAATTGAAAAGAGTCTTGATTGAATATCACAAGACTTTTTCATGATAAAAAAGTCTTTTAAAATCCCTTAGAATCATGATCTAATACACCCCCCTTAATCGTTTTTGGTTAAGTCATGTTATGTCTTCTACGGGTTGATGGTTAATAATTCTAATTTTGTCCCAACTTTTTTTTAGAGGATCTTTTTATGCAAGAAAAAATAATTTGGAGAGGATTTGTCAACCTAACTTAATTCCTCCACACAGCTTCTAAGTTTGCAATGATGACACTGGTGTGGATAAAAAAAATGATTTATCTTTGACTTTAGTGTTGATTTCTTGAATTGAGATAAAAAAATAAAGGAAACTGGTAGAAAATCTAAGTTAACCAAACTAAGAATAAAAAGAAAACATACAAAATGAAATTAGATGAGAAGTAGAAAGAATGATCGTCACATTTAAAATGAACAATAAGATCAAATCGTGGATCTGCCATACGAATAAATTCCTGATAAGGATTTAGATTTGGTTCATCCAAGAACCTAGAAGTGCAATTCTAACTCTCTTCAATCAAAGACTGAAATATCAAATTGCTCATCAACCTCCTCAAAAATGATAATAAAGTTGTTATTTATACTTACACTTTAGCCATCACTTATAAGGCCCAATAAGAAACTAAAAAACAACCAAAATTTAAACTAAATATTGTTCCAATCAAAATTCACTAAGGGTAAGGTAGTATGGAATGTTATTGGGAATGATCTTGGTGTCCAAAAATAAGGAGATTTGTTCTTCAAGATTTTCCCTTAATTTCTTAACCTTATCGCTTGCCATGGGGCCACCGACTCCTTCAATATGCACTTCATAACTCTTGTAATCCGTTCTTTAATCCTCATTAGACATGAAATAGGAATATATTTTTGGAAGAAATTAATACGATGGATTTCACACTTTGAAAAGAAATCGTAATCAACTAATATTTTCTTTATCTTGCTACTCCTTTGAAAAGGAATAAAACCCTTATAAACTAATTGTCTATGAAAAGACTTTTTTTTTGTCGGTAGGCAAAGTGAAAAACACTACTGAAACTCACATATAAAACTGTAAGGTCCCGTGTTCTCGAACATGAGTGAAGTTGTTCAACCTAACAATATTGATATTTGTTAGTTGAAAGCTTGGTCTTACCAACATCTAGTTATTGAATTTATTTGACTAATAAAATGAATAAACTTGCATTTTCATAAATACATTCTAGAGTTTATAAGTTAAGCTTATAATGTTTTAATTTAGCTTATAGTTTAATATTTGTATGCTGAGGAGGTTTGTCTCTAGTGGATAAGTAAAGATCTTATAATCAGACCTGTGCCTTTTCTGGTATCTTTTAATCTTAGTTAATGGCTCTTCAACGGAACAAAATTGACATTCATAAAAGGTTGCGTCAATGTGATCATTTAGCACATGCATGACATGTTGTTTTTTTTCTTTTTAACAGCAAACAAATCTAATGATATCTATTGAGAAAAATAAGTACAAGTGGTACTAAACCACAAGGTGCGTCAATGTAATGTTGTTTTTAATAGGGGTTTTATGCATGAAGCTTTGGCTCATGGGCTCTTAAAAGGGTTCAGAGTGAAAATTTCCGATTTGGCTGTCTCTCACCTCTCCGGTATGGACATGTCACTCTTCTTTGGGGAGCCGATCAGTCGAAAATTTTTAGACAATGAAAGTTGTTCTTCAGTGGTCTGAGTTGGTATCTGAACTTCAGATTAATGTTTATAATAGTCATATTCTGGGGAGCAATGTTGCTTCAATACATGCAGATTGCAGCTGACTTTCTCAACTATATAAGGGTTCTATTCCTTTTTAATATCCTCGCTTAAGCTTACGTGGCTAGTCTGAGGCGGTCTACTTGGCAGCCTATGCTGAAGCTGGAGGTTCTCAGGTTCATGATTTGTAGCTGTGGAATAGATATGTAAGCTTTGGTGGTCGAATTGTAATAATAAACTTGGTTTTGAGTACAATTCCAATTTTGTTTATATATTATAGGTTAAGATGCCAGTTAAGACCTGAAAACTAGTTGTTCAAATTCAAAGTAACTTCTTGTGTGTAGGCCTAGAGGTGAGGAAGGTTTGGAGGAAAAAGATCTTAGATCGATGAATTTGAACTTCTGCTTTAATTATGATGTTTGGCTGGAAAATGAGTCTCTTAAAGCATTATTCCCAAAGCTAGAAACCAAAGCAAATAACCACCCGCACACCCTGCTACAATTGATCAACGCCACACCAAAGCCATACTGCAGCTTGCAAATGAATTATCTTCCCCACAAATCCAACAAATGAATTCTTTTGCATTGTCACTTTTTATTGTTCAACAACGAAAAAGATATAAAAACATGATAACTGTCTAAGCATATGTTTTGACAGTGGCCCATTCCAAACATACTGCAAGTTATTTAAAGCCACGCAGGATTCTTCATTGAGGACACAACAGCTTTTACCTGCAGATAGTTGTGAGGGCTGTACATTCCTTTCTCCCTGCCAATCCCACTCATCTTGTAGCCACCAAAAGGAATATCAGCATCGAAAACATCAAAACAATTAATCACATTGTTCCAGCTCTCAACCTGCATCAAAGTTTTGGCCGTAAAACACCTGCTGCTAAACCAACGTATAGTATTACTTCATTAATGTGCCTATTAATATAAAATAAACAATAAATTATTAGGAAAAATCCCACATTGCCACACTAAATATATTCCAAGTTACTGTCTTGAATTCAAATTTTATAAAGAATTTAATAACTATGAACCTATTGTATACAAACGTTTTACAGACATTCAATCATTTTTTTTTTATATGTATGTAGATCCTTTAGAAAGTCATGTTATGACCTGATACCATGATGAACTGTAATTGAACATTGCACCATGACTGCAAATAATGAAGAGATTGAATTTCAGCAAAGGAAACAAGCAAGTGGGATTCCGATTTCACTCAATTGAACTTCAAGATGGACTGAACTGGGCTAAAGATTTCATTTGTTGCTATCAGCAAATAATCCCAAGTAATATATTAGCATGTGTTAGAGAATGGTCCAATACAAAGTCTTACCAACTTGTGGCAAATAATCATTACCTGAACATTTGAGAATACAGTTGGCTGGACAAAGAAGCCTTTTGAACCCAATCTCCCACCTTCATATTCAAGAGTAGCATCGCTATGATCAATTCAAGACCATGTACCTAAGCAAGCACTTTCTCAAATTGTTCCAAATCAATCTTCCGCTTTTGCAAAGACATAATGTTATTTTGTTATATTGTAGTATGATCATGAAATGCTGCTCTATCAAACTTTAACTTTTAACACTAAATAAAAAAGAATGATGATACAAGAAATATAAGGTAATGTTACAACTTACAATAACATAAACAATGAGAGAGAAAAAACCGGAGGACCTTGTTCTACACCCTTCTTAAATTGATCACCAACAATGCCTCTCAAATCCCATTATTTTGATTTCTCCAGTGGGATCAAGCACAACAACATTGTAACGTGGAAAATACAAATACAACTGAAAGGGTCATAAAAATCTAAATAAAAAATAAATCATCAAAATGCTAGTTCAAATTGAGATTATATCTTTATCAATGCTAGTCCGCAAGAAAGGGAAAAAAGAAAGAAAAAACAAAAGAAAGGAAAAAACAGTTACAAAACACGCCCAGCCCAGCCCATTACCATTTAAACACATATTTACCAATAAAATTAGGGGAAAATGCAATAACCTCCCTCAAAAGTCACAAATACCCCCTGTATATTAAAAAAAAACATTAGCCTCCCCTGGAAAGACATTGTTAAGCTACCGTTAGAGAAAAACACAGGAAAATTAAGCACTTGTCTCTTTGTTTTCATTATGAACCAATTTCCTTCTAATTTATTCGAGAAACCTTTCACCACTTAAAACTCATTGTCATCAAGTGGTTCACCCACCTACGAAATTGTCTCTCCCACCATAAAATGAAACTGAACATTCTTTTCTTCCACCATTTCCTTGCTGGTACTGCTTCACAAGCAGCAATTGTTCTTCCTAAATTATTGGGCAAAAGATGAAAAAAAATCACCACAACCAAAACCGTAAAATCAAATGAAAAAGGGAGAAAGGGTGCTCGTTCTTTCCGATTGAAATGCAGAGTAAAAACCATGGCAATCACAACGACCTATAATTGCATCGTTAACGTTATTAATTCATATTTCACATTGAACTCCCCATAGTTTGTGAAAATGAAATTCTGTTGTAATTGGTTTTTGGAGCAATTCACTTCTTCCTTGTTCTAATGTAATTCCCAATCAGTTCACCACTAACTTAATTTTCTAGTTCTTATTATACACTACTCAAAAATGTTGGGTCATGGAGGGGAGCTCGGGGGACCGCCCACACATCGAGGCTAGAGCAACCGCATAAGCAAGAGAGACGCCACACATGCTCCCCCTTCAAGCGAAAGCTTTTTACTTGCTTGCATCGCCATTGCTGGTTTCTCTGCAAATGGACCGACACTACTTGTACCGTCGTTGCTGCTTTCTGCGCAAATGAACCGGCTACCTCGGTAATACCCTTTGTTGAACCGGGGCTCTGATACCACTGTTGGGTCACTGAGGGGAGCCTGGGGGACAACTCGCACATCGAGGCCAGAGCAACCACATAAGCAAGAGAGACGCCACACTCTTTTATCCAAAACTTAAGGCAATGGGTTTATGGGTCCTCTTACTTATAAGGTGTTTAACCTTTACTTTTCTATCCGATGTGGGACATATAACTCATACTTGCACACAACAAAAAAATGGGTTTAAAAAAGTTACTAATCCACAAATAGATATATTTTTGTCCTCTAAAATAAGCGATAGATTTTTGTAAAAACTTAGTGGAGATCGTCAGTGAAGCAACATACAATACGAGAGGGAGAATTACGGTGGTTCTCTATGAGTTGAGATTGTCAGCGTAATCACAACTATTGTCGAATTATGACCGTGAAGGAGAACCCTTGAGGGGAAGAAGACGACCCAACATTTTCATGTTTGTAAAAGATTTCTTCTCATGTTTGTTTTCATATATGAATTTCTCACAAAAAATCAGAAGCTATTTTTTTTTTACAAATAAGAGGCTAAAGTTTGTATTATTGTTTAACTCTGTTAGTTACTATTTGAGATGTTAATTTTGGAGGGAGGTGATTGTCCATTGTTTGAACAATTAAGGGAGGTGAGTGTCTAGTTTAAAAATAGAGGGGGTCTAATTGTCATTTAGAGAGACCTTAGGGAGGTCATTGTAATTTTCCCATAAAATTATTATTATTATATATAAAAAAATAAATAGAAATCTGCAGAAACCCTACTTCCACCACTGCGATCATAAGCTTACACTGCCGTGGTGAGTCTTCTCCAACCATATCCCACATTGTTTTCCTTCTATTTTTTGTTTCTATGATCGTCTCTTTGTAAATATTCTGCTTATTTCTGTTTTTTTTTTTTTTGAGTTGTGATCCCTCTGTAACGACCTTCTAGTGTATTCTTTTATACTTTTTCCTTTCTTCTTTGTATTTCTATAAAAAATTTCAAGTCTTCTTGTGGAGATGTCAGATTTTTAATGTTACGTGAAATATATTTGATGTTTGCACTTTGGAGATTGATATGTGGAATTTGATTTGGAGATTGTTACTTCAAAGTTGTTATTTTAATTTATACACTCTTAACACCGAAATGATGACCAAAAGGATATTCCGGTGTCAGTGTTAGTGTCCGGCACCGACCGACGGACACATGTGAACATATTGAATTATGCCATTGTCTCAAAATTTTATTGGTGTCGACTGTGAGTGTTTGTGTCGTGTCCGTGTCTGTTCTCTTTAGTTTTATATAGCAAGTTTCTGTGTTTGGTGGTGGCTTATTTAAAGATTTTTATGTAAAGTAGTAATTATATGCTGCTGCCTTAATGTATCTGCAAGGTTGGTTTGGTAGAGTTAGTGTTTTGTGTGTTAACCTCTTTTGGATTGTTTGTAACTTGTAACATTCACTAATACACCTTTTAATTTTAAAGGAACGAGTCATTCAGTAATGGTTAGGCATGTTTTTGGGATTTTTTTAGTCATTGACAGTGATGTAAATAATTGAGTATGGTTGTGCTTGTTGGACACAATTGTTTTGCTCGTAGGATGTAAAATTGCAAATTGCAAATCACTTGGTCACTGAAACTGTTGTGAAATTGTGGATATCCAATTCAAACTGAATCAACTGAACCTATTCAGACTGCAAATCAGATCAGAACTGTTATCTGTGAGTTATCCAAACCGAGTCGAACTGCAAACACCCTTACTAAAACTAATAGTCTTATTTAATTTTTTAACTTATATTAACGGTTCATACTTCATGCTATAATGGATTTCACTGCCTTGATGCTATTGAGACAAAACAATTATGAATTTAAATGAAGCGGTCTGTTTCTGCAGGTCAACTTTAGCGATGTTTTTACATACTTTATTATTTATTTATTTTATTAATATGAAGCTTTTTTCTCTTTACTTTCTCTCAATGTAATGCTATTTTGTCTCCCTTACCATGTCAGGTCTATTAGGCATGGCACAAGAAGCTGGTATGTTCACGGTTTATCAAACGATTGGCAACGTTTTGTGTTGCAAATGTGGGATTTCAATGCAACCAAACACAACGAATATGTGTTTGAAGTGTTTGTGCTCAGAAGTTGATATTACAGAAGGCTTACTGAAGCGCCATGTGCTTGTGCATTGCCCCGAGTGCCAAAGCTACTTGCAGCCACCGAGAACTTGGGTCAAACTACAATTAGAAACAAAGGAGCTGTTGGCATTTTGCTTGAAAAGATTGCAAAAGAATATGAATGTTAATAAAGTGAAGTTGGTAAATGCAGAATTTATTTGGACGGAGCCCCATTCCAAGAGGGTAAAAGTCAAAGTCAGTGTTCAGAAGGAGGTTTATAATGGAGCAATTCTTCAGCAATCTTACTTTGTTGAGTATGTTCAACAGGATCACATGTGTGAATCTTGTTCCAGGGTGCAGGCTAACCCTGATCAGTGGGTTGCAGTTGTGCAACTAAGGCAGCAAGTCTCTCACAGGCGTACTTTCTTTTATTTGGAGCAGCTTATTCTGAAGCATGGTGCTGCTGCTAGAGCTGTCAGAATCAAACAAATGGATCATGGTATTGACTTCTATTTCTCTAAACGAAGTCACGGTAACAACTTTTTGGAATTTATTGGAAAAGTAGCTCCTACAAGGAGTCGTAATGATAAGCAACTTGTTTCTCAGGATTCAAAGAGTAATGACTACAACTATAAATACACGTTTTCTGTTGAAATCAGCCCCATTTGTCGCGAGGATTTAATTTGCTTGCCTCCTAAAGCTTACATAGCTTTGGGCAATATTGGTCCTATTGTGATTTGCACCAAGGTTACTAACAGCATTGCTTTGCTTGATCCACTTAACTTGAAGTACAATTTCTTAGATGCTGATCAGTATTGGAGGGCATCCTTCAAATCCTTACTTACTAGCAGAGAGTTAGTGGAATATATAGTGTTGGATCTGGAGGTTGTTTCATCTAAAGTTGGTCCATCTGAGATTACTATGGGTGGCACAAAATATGTTTTAGCTGATGCTCAAGTTGCTCGAGTTTCGGATTTTGGAAAGAATGACACAATCTTTTCTATTAGAACTCATTTGGGGCATATTTTAAAGCCTGGTGACCATGCTCTTGGTTATGACTTGTATAGGGCTAACAGTAATGACACTGAATATGACAATTACAAAGGACATATTCCTGAAGTGATTTTAATAAAGAAGAGTTATAAAGAGAAGAGATGTGGGAAGCCTCGTTCTTGGGAATTACTTCCTATGGAGGTTGATGATAAGGTTGGAGTTGATTACAACTTGGAACGTGATCTATTCTTAAAGGACCCTGAATTGGAGGAGTTGATGGCTGGTTTTGAATCACTTGATCTGTTTGAGGATGAAGAGGATAACATGGAAGAATAAGCTAAAGTCACTTCTATCCTAATTATATATTGAATCTTAGTTTTATTGTTGTCAAGGATACCATTTTTTCACTCATGCTTTATTGATTTTCAATCTCCGTTGATGTTTTTATTTACTGCAATTTACTGTGTAAGCTGTTAAGTGTAAACTATCTTTTATTAATTTTCCATTGAGAACGGTGATGATTTTGACTGTTTCATTCTCCAATCATAAGGTCAGTGGCTCTAACATTGGTCTTTGTTCTTTTAAACAATAATAACTTTAAAAAATTGATCTGAATAATGATAACAAGTTTGTTGCTCTAAAATTGCTGATACAAACTCGAGATGATTGTAAATCATTATCTTCTAAATTGCTGGTACAAACTCGAGATCATTTTAAATGAAGGTCAAACTGTATAAGCTTATAGTGTCTTATGAAATCACTTAATCACATAAAAGTTCTTTTCGATAATTGGTTTGCACAACCAACAAACTAAACAAGTACAATAGTTACAACCACGCAGGATTGTTTAGTGGGGACACCACAGCTTTTACCTGCAGATAGTTGTGAAGACTGTATATTCCTTTCTCCCTGCCAATCCCACTCATCTTGTAACCACCAAAAGGAATTGCAGCATCAAACACATCAAAGCAATTAATCCACACTGTTCCAGCTCTCAGTGCCCGCAACAAAGTGTTGGCTGTGCTCACGTTGTTTGTGAAAACACCTGCTGCTAAACCATAACGTGTCGCATTTGCCCGTCGTATCACTTCATTAATGTCCCTATATAATATTAGAAAATAAAAAATATTAGAAAAAAATCCACATCGTGCGCCACACTACAAATATTCCAAGGTACTGTCTTGAATTCTAATTCTAATTTTATAAAGAATTTAATAACTAAGGACCAGCTGTATACAAACATTTTAGACTCATTTAATCATTTAAAAGTTTATGCAGATATTTTAGAAAGCCATACTATGCATGATTCCATATTTTAAAGTGTGATTGCAAATAATGATGAAATCGATTCATTTAGAAGGATCCCTTGCAGAATAGCTTTGAATTTGGAACATAATGGTAATCATACTGAATTTCAACAAAGAAAACAAGCAAGTGGGATTCCAATTTCACTCACTTGAACTTCAAGATGGTCTGAACTGGGCCAAATATTTCATCCTTAGCTATCAACATATCATCCTATGTAATACCCATTAACATGTGTTAGAAAATGGTCCACAATACATGGTCTTACGGTGCATTCCTGTAAACAGTCACTTGTGGCAAATAATCAATACCTGAACATTTGAAAACACAGTTGGCTGGACAAAGAAGCCTTTTGAACCCAATCTCCCACCTCCACATTCAAGTGTAGCATTGCTATCAATTCCAGACTTTATATACCTAAGTACTTTCTCAAATTGTTTCGAATCAATCTGCGATCATTTGCAAGGACCACAAAACAGTGTTATTTTGTTAAATCACAATATGATCAAGAATGTGTTGTTCTGTTAAACATTAGCTTTTTTCCATGAAAAGGATAGTCAAATAAACACTAGAAAAGAAAAATAAAAATGAGACAAGGAATATAGACCTAAAAGGTAATGTTACAATAGTAATAAAGTTAACTTGAATATAAAAATACCTGAGGACCTTGCTCTACACCCTTCTTAAATGGATCACCAACAACACGTCTCAAAGCTCGTTCCTTTGATTTCTCCAAGAACTCATCATAGATACGCTCATGTACGAAGGTACGGGATCCAGCACAGCAACATTGTCCCTGAAAAGCATCCAGCATAAGGCATAAGCTTCTACTCCACATTTCCGTATTTGTTTTAGAAAGTAGTGGAAAACGATTGCACAAACCTGATTAAAGAAAAGAGCAAAGTGAGCAATTTCAACAGCTTTGTCAATATCAGCATCCTCACAAACAATGAAAGGCGATTTCCCTCCAAGTTCTAATGTCACTGGCTTAAGGTTGCTTCTTGCAGCCAGCTCAAGTACAGTTTTTCCAGTGTCTGTCGATCCAGTGAATGCTAACTGCAAAATTAGAAGTAAATAAATTAAATCTGTATGCCAAATAATGAATCAATTTTATCCAGTGAATGCTAACTTCGTGTCTGTCGATCCAGTGAACGCTAACTGCAAAATTATAAGTAAAAAATTGAATTTGTATGCCAAATAAAGAATCAATTTTATCCAATGAATGCTAACTTCAAGATAACATGTCTTGATTTCTTTCATTACTTACCAATTTTTATAACCTCTCTTATACAGTAAGGCATAAACAAGAACTACTATCAATATCATCATGAAATTTAGACAAATCATGCTCTCAATCATAATGCATTTTGATAGTATCCTAAACATATTTAGAAGTAACGCATAATGCACATCTTTAACATCAAGCTAAGTTCAACGGTGATACTTTATAGAACTATATATTAATATATAGAAGTTAAGATGCTTGATTCTCAAAATACCTTGTCCACATCCATATGACTTGCAAGAGGTGCACCAGCAGTTGGACCATAGCCAGAAACTATATTCAGAACACCTGGGGGTAGACCGGCCTGCCCAAAAGTGTGAAGATTACAACTTAACATTTGGAAATAAAAGTACAACTTACATAGTCGTAGAAATCTAAATAAGATTGTACTTGCTAAAAGTACAATAATCATATTAGGGTTTGTATTGTATTGGTTATGCCTTGAGAAGGCTCTCAAGGGTTGTATTTATAGCCCTCTATGGGCCGGATTTTTTATTACTTAGGCGGCAAGTAACAGGGATATTTAGGTAATTAGGCGGCTTCTAGAGGCTTCTATAAGCAGCCTAAGGCGGCGTCCTGAAGAGGAACGCGCTTCGGGCCTAAAAGCCCATCCGAAGAGTGTTTTAGGCTTTGCAGAGGGCTCTGAGGTCTTCTGGAGGGCCAAAGAGTCCTTCTGAGGGTCTTTTAGGCTTTTAGGAATATTATGACGGTCCAAAGATAATCAGCATGCTAGCCAAAATTGAGTTTAACTTATGAGTTCAAAAACTAAAGGCAAAGGTAATTGTTTCACAATTGGCATCACATCAGAGTATTCTGTATTTCTTTTCACATCAAAGCATGGCTTACGAGTTATGAGCTGACCTCATGAAGTAGTTTTGCCACAACTAGAGCCGTTAGCGGTGTTTGCTCAGCACTCTTGAGGACAATGGTATTACCACATGCTAGAGCTGGTCCAACTTTCCAAGCAAACATAAGTAGAGGAAAATTCCAAGGTATAATCTGTCCTGCTACACCAATTGGTTCATGCAATGTCTGGACATGATAATCTCCATCAGCCGGGACTGTCAGCCCATGAATTTTATCTGCCCAACCTGTAAAAACAATAATTGTTAGACTGGGATATTAGCATGATTATTTTTTTTACAACAATTAAAAAAGCATTGACATAAGGAACATGTTGTTACTGATCCTACCAGCATAGTAGCGAAATAAACGCACAAACATGGGTACTTCAGCTTTGGCAGCCTGTTCATAAAGCTTTCCATTGTTCCATGCCTCCAGAGCTGCAATCTCATCATTGTGCTTCTCAACCAAATCAGCAAATCGCAACAATATACGACATCTTTCCTGAAGAAGTTATTAATAAGTAATCATCAACGTAAATTTAAAACTAATAGAAGTTCATGCAAAAAAGGACACTCTGCAGGAAATGCTTACATAAGCACTCATTTTAGGCCAAGGTCCATTATCAAAGGCTTCACGAGCTGCTGATACTGCACGGTTAATATCTTCAGCATCCCCTTCAGCAACATTAGCAATCACTTCCCCTGTGCGTGGATCAAGTGTTGGAAATGTTTTCCCTGAAATCAATGGAAACTCCATGTTTAATATAATGTTTTCGACTCAATACATGATTTTTTTCGGCACTCCTATGAAAGGTTTGAAGAACTCAATCTAAGTTGAAAAACCCGAATGAACACATGATACACTGATCCTCCAACCACTTTTTTTTCATCCACAAGAGTCGGTATTTGAACCCTTGATAAGTTTTGTCAATCGCAGATAGCAGAAAATAGTGTTTTGTTCAAATTCCGCTAAGCAATTATTCTATATCTATATAACAAGCAACAATCTTTATACATTACCTGATGCAGCATCCACAAACTTTCCATTTATAAGATGCTGTGTATAGTTAATTGAAACTTGTGGAGTAATCAATTCCTCAACAGCTGCAGCAGTGCTAAATCTGTTTGTGTTTATCAACCCTTCAGATTTTCTTCCTGAGTTGAAACAAAACATAAAACAGAAATCTTATTCCATGCATTAGAAAAAAATTCATATCCACACACAGTTACAGGATAAGGAATTGAATACCTAGTGGTGAGCGAAGCAGAGAAGCAGAAGCTCCAGAAGAAGAAGAAGATAGGGAGCGAGAGAGCAAACGAGAAAGTGTGCGAGCTGCCATGATGAGAGCACGTGAATGTGATTGCCTGTGGGTGTTTCTTGTACTTGTTATGATTCTGGTGATAAAAAAGAAACAAAACGTGTCAATGTGAAAAATGACCTTTCATATGCACCATTTGTTTGGTAACCGTTGTTGTTGATATTAATCTTATCGCTAATATGATGTGAAATACTACTAACTTACAAGAAACCATTGAAAGAGCTATGTCATTATTATTGTATTGAAAAAATTGAGGCTAATCTTGTGGGGTTAATTAATTTGAAGGGTTATTATTGAATTCTTGCTTGTATTAATAAAGAGAGTTGAAAAAGTTTTTCTTTCTATTAAGAGGAAATGATAGCATTATTGAGTAGAGAGAGAGAGAGTTGGGATGACGTTTGTGGCAGGGAATAAACCCGGACGTATGGAGAAAAGCGGGAAGAAGACAAACACAAAGGAAAATTTGCTTTAACTCAAATTCAAGCCTAATTTGGGCAATCTTAAATTTTGAGTTTACTTTATCTTAATTTTTAAGGTAAATATGTTTTTTTTACCTATAAATATACCAACTTTTCGTTTTAGTCCCTACAAAATTTTCCATCTTCACTTTTGGCCCCTCTTTTAAAGTAAACTCATATGTAGAATTCATATTTTTGAATAAAAATTTTCAGAAAAATTCATAATATTATAAGAATCTTTCCCAAAAAAAATTAGAATTTTTTAACAAAACATGAATTTAATATGAATTTTTATATTTTTTAAGGTTAAAAATTCATATTTAATTTGTGTTTTGTTAAAAAATTCTAATTTTTTTTATGAACTTTTTTTTAGAATATTTTACACATTTCTACACATTTTCATTAAAAAAATTCAAAAGTTAAATTAAAAATAGGGACCAAAAGTAGTTATTGAAAATTTTATAGTGACCAAAAATTGAAGAAATTTTTTAGAGGAACTAAAACGAAAAGTTGGTATATTTATAGGGATCAAAAACATATATTTAACCCTAATTTTTATGTATTTATTAAGAGGAAAAGTGATTTAGGTAGTTCATATGGTTTGCAAGGAGAGGGTAGGTGGTACTAGACTAAAAAGTTTGGAGTATGAGCTAAAATTTTCACACAAACTATATGATATGCAAGTGAAAATTCACCATAACTAATAATAAACAGACACCATTTATTTTTCTTTACTAATAATATACCTCGTTTTTCTTGACTAAAAAATTAAAAAAATACCTTGTTTTCTCTACAACTCTTTCATCCTATCATCATATCATCAAATTGTCGCATCGGTCACATCATTTTCTTTTTCTCTTTACTTTAAGATGTATACAACCTCAACGGGTGTACATAGAATATTTTCCTTTCACCATACTACCCAAATATACGTCCATTTTTTGTGTATGATATTTTGGAGAGACTATTTTAGTATTTGACGAAAACTACTAGACCTTTTTTTGGGTCTTACTAACAAGTGCCCTAAGGGCCTAAGTGCACTTGATTGCATTGAATACACCATTTTTAAGCCGGAATTTTTTCTTTAAACTCCTTTAGACAAGTGCCCTAAGGACCTAAGGCACTTGTTAGTATTTCCTTTTTTTTAAAACAAATATACCAAATTTGGTCCTTAAGAAAGATAAAACATTTCACTATCTTCCTAAATACAGACATTTTTTAATGGTAAATAATTAAATAAAACAAATTTTAGTCACACGAGGACAACTTAGTCTTTATTTAAACTCATAAGTCAGTTTTTTGTGATAATATTGTTTCAAAAAGACAATTAGATATCTGACAATAATTAAAAAAAATGAAATTTTATCACAAGAGCAAAGGGATATAAATGGTCCTTACAATAAGAAAAAAAATCTTTAAATTTTTTTTTTCAATCGATTGTTCATTTTAGAACCAACGCAAAGTTGAATTTAAATGCAAAAGAAGAAAAATCAAATGAGCAATTGATTGAATATAAAAATACGTGATTTTTTTATGTAGAAACTAGTTTGTCATTTTTTTAAATAATTGTTAGTAACCAAATACTCTTTTGGTGGTGAGTAACCAAATACTCTGATGTAAAAAGATATGAATCTAACTAATGGTGGAGTCGTAATTTGGAACAGCCATAATTCATCCATTATACAAGCTTGTTAATGTTTGTTAAGTACTTGAAGTTAGATAGAAAACCAGAATGTCACATTCAACGGGGTGAAATTGATGTGATTAGCAGCTACTTAGAAATACAATATGCTTGTTACCAAAAAAAAGAAATACAATATGCTTTATACGAACAACTTACAAGAACATGAACATTATGGTAGAAATCAAATGTCAAACTTATGCATTCACACACTTTGCTTCAAATTACAGATAGCATGGTACATTTATACATGTATGGTATGGAAGAGTTGAGCTCCAAATCTAAAAGAAAAGAAAAAAAATCATATTTAACATCACATATGCCTGGTTAGTTATACAAGCTGCCGGAGGCAAGATTCTAGCTAACCTAGTAACTAGATTGGACGCATTGGCAAAAGAAGAACATATATGTCAAAGTAAACATTGTTAACGTGGAATTTGATTAGAATCAAGATCTTTTGGGTGCATGGAAATTATACACAAACCATAAGGTAGAAAGAAATAGAAAGCTAAAAACAAGATAACGCCAAGATCAGCCTCTTCTCCAATTGCTGGACGGCGCGGATTGACCCAGTATATCTGAGTTGCACACCACAGGCAGTATAAAGAGGCTATGAATAACATAAGTAGCATTGACTGATATGATTTTTTCTTTACTGAGTTTGAGGAACTTGCTCTGCAAGGCAATGAAGGAGAAAGAGAACAGTCAAAACCATGTTACCTGTACAGTACAACTTGATCTGAACATGGAAAGTTGCAATAACAAAACGAGAATTTCTTTTCAGCCCCCCAACTGCTTGCGCACACTATATTCGGATCCTAAAATCTGAAAAAATGGGTTTTTTTTAACGCTTTTTCCCATTCTGAAACTAAAATCCGAAATAATATCGGGTGCGAAATAAGTGTTGGGGTGGGGAGCGGTCTAATAAAACACCTGTTGATGTAGAAGAATCCACCAATTAAGCAAACACACAAGAAGCCAATTACAACAACAGCATCCGGGTTAACTGGGGCTCTTCCTTGCCACCAACCAGTGCTCAAAATCCAAGTGTACATGGTTGTTTTCCCGTTCTCCTACAAGATTTTGACAGTAATAAGTTTCAATCAGTTAAGTGTCAATTTTTAGGAAGAGTTATAACAACATGGCAAGAACATTTGGCTTTGACACGATAACTTGTAAACTAGTAGAATTTAGTTTCATTTGTGCAATTTCTTTCTTTGTTTCTATTAAAATAATAGCCAATAGCACTCTACTTGTAAAGTCTAGGGATACAGAACTTCAAGATTTAGATTATGAAAGGAAATGAACTGAAAAACATATTAACCGTATGAGACAAGAATAAGAGACAAACCAAAGTTGAAACCTAGTAGAATAGTATTGGTGTAAAAGAGTTGGTTAAGATTCAGCTATGCATCTAACAGTTTCTTTTATTGTTTACCTCTCAGACAGAGTGTGTTAAAACACTATATAACAAATTATTAACAAGGTTATCAATGTTAATGAAACAAATGTAAAAGTTGCAAGGTTACTCTCATCATGACATGGAATTCAAGAAAATAATAAATGTGGAAACTATCAAACATCCCCTACCTGACAAATTGACATAAATAAACAAAACATGTATAGTATCAAAAATTGATTTTAATTTTAGAAAGTCCAAGAGGAGATATCGCAATCTCCATAAATACTTGAAACCGCTTTAGACATACATGTTACTATTTTAAGCAGGTTTCACTAATTAGGATAATAAATCAATGAACTAGTAGTTTGTAGAAACAAACACAAACGGTTACATAAACAGCATCGACATGTTATTGTATCAATGAATATTACCTCAAAGAGATGATCAAGAAAAAAGTGTGTCAAAGAGCCAGCAGATATCAAGAACAAACATTGCATCTTAGTAAGTGGCACCTGCAATATCAATTGTCAAAGTTATTAATTAATAATAATAAATGATGAAATGAAACAACTATATCAATTACCTTGGAGAGAGAATAATCCAGAAAGTGTTTATGAAGAAGAAAAGAGGAAGTTTTTGAGTAAAGAAGACATAGAGGATATCCCAAGATAATGATGTAGTAGAAAGGATGGTGGATGTAATCAGCAACGGTAGAGGCTACAGTATGACCACCAAAAAGGGAGACAAGCCACTCAGAGAAAGAACCAATATCAGGTCCAAAGAAAGAGTTGATGGTGTAGATGAGTGTGTGGTGTGGGCTAAACCTGCCGTTACTGACGGTGGTTAGACACAAGCCTGAGCCCATGGCATACATCATGTGAGGACCAGGGCCTGGCATGGCATAAATAATCACTTTCAAGTTTCAGCTTCAACAAACAACCAAGTTTCTTCACTCAATCTCTCAGTCTCAACTACCCTTGAAAACTAACTGTGCTGTGGCAGTCTTAAAAAGGTTAAGTTAAGTTAACAAGGTTCTAGTTGACTCTACTGAGGTGGCAGTCAAGCTAACAAACTATTCAACTAACTAATAATAAACTATAATATACTAGTTAAATATTTCCTTCCTCAGAAAATGAAACTATTACTCCCTCGTGGCTTAATTATAACTAACAAATGTATTTCACTTTTATTACCGACTAGATATATTAGATATCAAATGAATCTAAAAAATAAATTTTTGTTTATAGTTGAGATCGAATAAAGTACGTTAGTTATGTTGAATTGAGATTGCAGCCGCAACTAATTCTTTTAAGATCCTATATACTAATTAAGTTAGATAAAGTGAGTCAATTATTTGTCAATCTACATATTTGGACGCTCATAAATTTCTAAAACACATTCCACCACTTATTTGTTGTGTATATCACATTGTCGGTATTTAACATCTACATTTTCTAAATTCTTTCTCTTTCAAGGTGCCAATTGCATGTTATCAAATATTTTTCTTTGTTTATACATTAGTCAAAGAAAAAGAAGTGAGACATTACTATTTTTGTTTTAATTTGTGCAATAAGTTACCACATTAATTCTTTCAAAAAAAATAAGTTACCACATTAATATTTACAAATACACGGTTAATTAGTGTAATGTACCGTGGTTAACGTCACATTAATATAAATAAACTACTGGTTTGGTCATTAAAATTGTAACACACCTAGTAGAACAGTGAATGTCGGTCACTTTTGTCTTTAACTCAAATTGTGTGGCTCCGGTTTGTGCTCACAATTGTTCTTTTCAGCCAACAAGGGGCCAAAATGATTTTTTTTTTTTTTTTTAAGGAAAAATTGATGACAACGTGTAACTAACACGTAACCCCCCTTTTAACAATTCTAATTTGGTTAAAAATCCCTCCTGTTCACTCTCTCAAGGATCGAAGGACAAGGAAATGATGATGGGTAGATGGGAATGATGATGGGAGGGTTAGGATTTCTCCTTAAAATAAATTGATTATAGTATTTTTTTTCCTTGATGTTTGTAACATTTTCTTAAATATCAAATTACAGATGCATAATGGAACATCAATAAATATGTAAAAGATAAAACACAAATAATCAATTTTGTATTTATTTTAAAAAAGCGCAATGATAGGTGAACATCTCTACTTCTAAATTTCCTCAACACTTTATTTTATTTTTATTCCTTTTCACATAATACCACTATGAGATGTTGAATGAGTGTATAAAAATAAAATGTGAATATTCTAGTCTAAAGTTATTAACATTTTTTGTTTAAAGTTTGGGAATGAAACATGTTAGGAGAAAGACTTAGATATATTTTTGATCCTTTATCTTTTAAAAAAGATGTGTTTTGATTCTTTATCTTGTCAATGGTCCTTTATCTTTTTAAAAATATTGACGTTTTAGTCTTTCAGTTAGAAATCATACCATAAGTTAACTAAAGTTTAATACATGATAATTATTGTGTTAACATAAACGCATCTGACATAGAAGAGGAAAAAACGATGTCGGTTTTTAGGAACAATGGGAAGGAATGTTAAAAATAAGGGTTAATATATGTTTACTCCCTGTAATATTAACGATTTTCGGTTTACCCCCTTGTAAAAAAAATGTTTAGATTTAAACTCTGTAATTTGAAGATTATTTGGTTTTGGACCTTTCATGGCATCAAATTACAAAATTTAATGTACTTTCATCCCCTGTAATTTGAGAGAATTTCGGTTTACCCTTGCCATATCATCAATTTGTACAGTCAAAATTCATGAAGGTCCAAAACCAAAAAATCTTCAAAGGTTGGAATCTAAACAATTTTTTTTACAGAGGATAAACATGTATTAACCCTAAAAATAAAAACAAGAACATAGGTGTTTGAAGGAGATTTTGATGCGATACCTTTAAAGTAAATCGAATTGTTGTGACGCCGTTGAAGAAGATTAAATTGTTGCAATGTGTATGACAAGTTGGATGCCACATGATTTTAATTTCCAACTTTCTCTGATGTTTGAATAACATAAGAACAAACATGAAACTTTTAAAAAGATAAATGACCAAAACATGCACTACTAGAAAAAGCAAAATTAGCGACGGAAATTAGTGACGGAAAAAATGAAATTCCTCACAAATTCCTTGGTCGCAAAATTTAGTGACGGAATTAGAGAGGGATTTCACATTTTCCCTCACTAAAGATCCCTCACTAATTTTTGTTTTTTTAGTAGTGATGTTAGAAATAAAATAAAGGACCAAAACATATTTTGATAAAAGATCAAAAATATGTTTAGGCGAAGGATAAATGGAAAGATCATTTTTTTTAAGTCTCGAAATGTGATATGTCCATGCGATGTTGATTTCCATTTTTTTTCGGTGTGATATTGAAAGCTTTCTCATTTGTTCTTTATCAATTGGTCCTACTCCTTTTGTTTTTGGATGTTTAATATATAATTAACTTTTTTTCACATTAACTTGTAGTTTGATCTAGGGGTGGAAAAACAGGTTCAATCCGCCGATCCAGTCATTTAGTCTGTTATTTTTAGTAGGTTGAGTCAAAATTTTAATCTTGTTTTCTTTAGGTGGTTCATCCCATTTAACTCTCTGAAAAAACATGGCGGGACGGGACCTAATAACCCATCATAACTCAATGCAATAAAAAACAACTATTACTTAAATAAATTTAGGTAAGAGTGCACCGCTGCCGCTTTTCTTCCTAGGATTCGGGATATCACTTGTGTACCATAATGTTATATAACATTGGCCAATTAAGGTGTCCCACGTGGCACACCCTTTAAAAATATATATCAAATAAAGCAATACAAAATAACATTGGTATGTGGCTTCCCTAGGGTTCGTTGTTGCCTCCACTTCACCTCTTTGGTTGTTGGATTTATTTTGGGATTTGTTTTATGTCAGCGGAATGATTTTAGTTTAAGATTTGTTTAATGTTGTTGAATTTATAATGGTGGCATTGGTGCTATTTTTATTTTTTTTGGTCAAGTAGCCTAGTGGCTAGAGCTCACATATATTAAATGTGGAGAAGTGGGGTGTCAGGGGTTCGAATCCCTGCCCTTGCATAAATTATGCAATGTCTCTACAACTGAGCTAAACTCACGAGGACGGTGCTATTGATTATGATGTTGTTGTTTTTTATTACGTTAATGATGTTGGATTGCTCTCGTAAGCTTGTTTTTACCGCAAATTAATTTGCTGTCATTTTTTGCAAATAACATCAACATAATTTATTATGGCAATATAATCTTTTAAAAAAATAATGCATTAAAAAAAATTGCTTGACGGACCGGCCCGTCAACTCGTCATTCTGCCACTAAGCAGGGTGGGATGGAATTTTAGACTCGATAATTGACTTGGTCCGCCTCTTCCCGTTTTAGACGGGTCTAAATAGGGCGGGAGGCCCACTTTACCATCCCCAATGTGGTTTATATTCAATTTTTGTTCAACATCAGTTCCTTAAAGTGAGATTGGTTTTGCATTTACTTTATTTAATTTATTGTCCATTTACGGAAAAGATAGGTATAAACGATAATTTAATGAGATCTACTAAAACACTATTTTATCTCTTTTGTCTATCTCTTTTAAAAATGCGCAATAAATAAAGCAAAGTTAACATAGCGAAGCCAAACTCCCTTAACATGTCATTAGGACACAAGATAACAAAATTATAAAATATTAAGAAGTAAAATGTTTAAAAGTATTATTTATCCTTAAATGAAATTTTTTATATTCTGATATTAATAGTTGATATTGTTAATGTAATGAAATAACAACTTTTTCATAAAAAATGAGTTTGTTTAGAGGTGAGAAATTTATAATATTTTAGAGAAATGATATTTACACAACTATTTTTTGATAATTTTTAGAATAAGTTTCTTTCGTACATTTATTGTGTTCCTATTCATTTTATTTTATTTTGGTCAAGGTGTTCCTATTCATTTTTATATTCTTACAACATTTTTTATATATATTTGTTTGTCTTCTTATAAGTTGTTACAAACGTGGTTGTTTAAATGACATACCTCAATATTTTATATTAGGTTCAACGAGAAAATGAAAGATTAAAAAAATGTAAAATAAATTTTTGATTATTGTAATATTTAAGGTTACATTAATTCAAAAATGTTACTGAAGTATAATTTCTAGAAATCATCTTCTCTTTCTATAAAGAAGAATTATATTATATTATTATAAAGATTAAAGAAGAATATAAAAGTTCTCCTTTCTCTCAAAAAAAGAATATAAAAGTTCTCCTCCTTCCATTTCTCTGGAACCAAACAAACACTTTCATCAAAACTCAACCTATCGTCATTTCACCGAGCATAGGAAATACCGGAAAAAAAATCACTTTGTTATTTGGGGGTAACGAATTCAGAGAAGTAAAAGGGCTTTCAACTTGAGTGTGACTGCGAGAGTGAAGAGTAAAACGAAAGTTCCATAGTTCAGTTCCGTTCCGTTCAAAATGCAATCCACTCGTACCTTCATCGTCTTCACCATCTTCCTCATTGCGATTCTTCCCCATGTCACCATCGTTCAGGTCCCTTTTCCCCTTTCTCTCTCATTTTTCTCCAAAATCCATTAATAGAAACAGTTTTCATTATTCTATCTCTTTCACTTGTGTCTGCAGGGACACTCATTCTCACCATTTTCATCCGCTCTCGAAACCCTCCAGAAACAATTAGGGTTTGCTTCAGCCCTTTTATTCATACTTATTATTTTATTTATTTTTTTAATTTGTTCATGTTATTACACACTGATCAGGTACACTTTCAAGAGCATAAGTCTTCTTCGTCGTGCAATGACCCACGCTTCTTTCTCCGAAGAAAACAACAAAGCTTTCAGCGTTTTGGGTGCTACAATCATTGAAACATCGGTTTCTTTTAATCTGCTTTTGAAAGACGTTGATATTTCCGCCAAAGAGTTGAACCGTCGATTATCCCTAATCTCCAACGTCGACTCTTCTTGTGCTGTTGATGCAATGCGTTTGGGTTTGCACAAGGTGGTTCGTGTCTCGCCTAAGACCAATTCTTCCTCCACTGCTGTTGTTTGTGGTGCTTTTCGATCAATTTTCGGTGCTATTTCTCTTGATACTAGTAGTTCAGAGGCTGCTGGTAATGTTTTCTTGACTGTACATGGTCGTGATCTAGGGTTTTCTATGGCTATGTGAAATGTAGGTTTAACTTTCAGGACCCATGTTTGTGTTTCATTTTGAAGATACTTTTTAATGGCTTTTGTAGTAGTAGTTTGCAGTAATTAAGCTTTAGTTTACCTAATTAACTCTGATTAGTAATGGATCAATGGTTGTGAAGTACAATGTGTTTATGATGTTATAACTGATTTGTGTGATAATTGAATCAAGATATGTAACTGTTTGTTTTTACATTAGCATTGTTATTTGTAAATTTCTCTATGTATAATGCTATGAAGTATTGCCATTATGAGATCAATTAGGTGCTGTCAATTGTTTTTCATTCTTGTTATTGTGAAACATGCTATTTGATCAAATATGTGGAGGAGACTATTAGGTTAGTCCTCTGATATCCATGACATTAATTTGGTAGCTACTGTCAATTGTTTGAGTGAATCAACAATTCAGCCCTTGAAATTGTGTGGTTAGCATTTGCCCTTGAAATTTGCAAATAGTAAAAAAGACTTTGATCTTGAATTATATCGAGTAACTTGGTCTTTCTGTTAACTTGTATCTAATTTACTGTCAAGTTAGCTCCTGAATTTTATCACCTGCCAACAGATTAGTCTCTGAATTATATCACTTACTTTCAAACTAGTTCTTTCAAGTTATCAGAAGGACCAAGTTGCATGACGTCATTCAAAATCAAGGTCTTTTTTTTGTCTATCCCGCAAATTTCAAGGGGAAAGTTCTCGATCCCTACAGTTTCATGGGGTAAATTGGTGATTTGCTTCAATTGTTTTGTGGCGCTAGTTCTTTAAGATTAGATACTCACAGTTGTCCTCTAAAGACATCAATTGTTCTTTAAGTTGGTCTTCTAAATATCTCAGACATAAGTTTGTTTCCTCATGTTCCGAATGGACATCTCTTTTATTCCCCAACTTTTTTTTCATCTAATTTAGTCTACATAGTGCTCATCTTACATTAATGAAAGACCAACTTGATGTCACATGTATCTTTGAAGTATGGAGGAATCTATTTTTATTTTTTTATCTATGAGAAGTCTTCTGCAATTGACATGTGGCAGTGTTTTGCACCTCTGTTTTCTGCAACTTTCTCACAATTGCACGGGATCTTTACAATGATTTAAAAAATTTAATCATTTGTATTCCATGTGTTTCTTGCCTTGTGGAAGTTCTATAAGGATCCAGATTTTCGTTTTCATTTTTCTGAGGCCTTAATTTGTCCATCCATTTCCAACATGCAACAGTCATGTCAGTATAACTGACTGTTTATAGCCTTTGAGTTCGGTAAATCGGATAGTGATAAGACAAATGACCTGTTTTTTGCCTCACAATGGATTTGCTGCTTCAAGACGGCAGATTTTGTGGAAAAGAACTTAGGATTGGCCTTGCCTCTGGCATACATGTGCTGAGTCTTTGTTTTGACAGTAGGAATTGTAGGATTAGACAAGATGCCAAGTTGTAATTGATGTTCTTGTTGAATTACCATTAAAAACACATTGTTGAGGTATGGTAATGGATCAATTGAAATTACTTTTTGTATAACATTGCGTGGAGTCCTTTCATAGTAATCATCAACATTCGAGAGTTGACAGCTGCATAATTCTCATTTAACCCTTAAAGTAAACAGAAAAACAATTATTGTTGTTGTACTGCTAAACTGTTTTAGAGACTATGCAACAGCAGCTGCAGGTAGTAGGAGGAGATGCTCTTTGGATGGAAATTGCAGAGTTCATCTCATAACATCTTTAACTAGCAGTGATTGTTATCCCCTGATCACTGTGACAGAATCTATCTTTGGGTTCTATCCAAACATAATGATGCTTCGTTGAGCCAAATGATGCTGACTGCAACCTTTGTTTAAACTAAGGGGATCGGTTAATTTTGGTTTGGTTATGAAGCCATCAAAATTTGTGCTTCACCTCAAGTGCATTGGCTTAATAATTTAAAGAAAAATCGTTGAACAATAATTTTGAAGAAACTTTTAATATATGTTTTATTCTGCCTCTTAAAAAACAATAATTTTGCACATATATTTTAGGTTGATGTGTACCCTTTTGTAATAAGTGAATAGACAGATTTGTTCTTAAATTATGAACATGTAAAACTTTTCATTCAATTTTATGAATTAAAAATACTTCCCCAATCTTTAATAGAAACAAAAGTCCAAATGTATTTAGTTTTAATTTAAACTATTGCTTATACTCTACACCCTTAGGTCATTATTATAAACAAAAATCAACATTTTAGATTCATCCATTAAATGATGTATCTGATCTATAAAGTTGTGAAAAGTTGTGTATTCATGCGTTGGAAACTATAACAGTTAAATTTTTGAAAGAATAATTACTAAATTTAGTATTCTTAAAGTCGGGGCATATGTTAACAAAACCCTATTAAGTATAAATGTGTTGTTAACCAGTGCCTTCAGGGCATTGATTAAGGATTTCACAAATAGAAAGTTTATCTTAAAAATATAAAATGTTAATTTTGATCAAGTAATGATTACACATTTTTTCATAAAAACTTACTTGTTTTCGTTATTTATCCAATGTTTTTTGAGCACCGCATTCTCCCAAGTGTAATTATGAAATGAAATAGTGGGACAAATGACACGAGGCGATGAGAAAGGAAAGATGCTTTTGTTTGAGGTGACAGAATTATGGATAAGAAGAGCTGAGAGAGAGGCTCAGCTGCATTGGTGGACTTTATTACTATGTCGACGACTCACCACTAGTACTAGTAGACGTAGTCAGTAACTGTCATGGGTGCTGTGCTGGATTACCAACGAAACGAGATACCCGTGCCCAATACGTGTGGTGTTACTCCGCTGTTTTTCTTTGGATAATATCCGCTGTTTTCTTCCCGTGGGCGCTTTTTCTTCCCGTGGGCGCTCATTTCTCTCTATTAATTTTAATATTTCTATAAATAAAAAGTAATTAATTAGCATATTATTATTGCACAAGTACTTTTTATTTATAGAAAAATTATAAGTACTGATATACACAAATCATATTTTATTGGTAATTACGAAAGTATTGACTCTAATTTTAACTCTTAAAGCCAAATATATGATTTGTTCACATTGTAACTGTAATACAATGGGCAAGGTTTAGATCAATCGATAAAATTGTGAATATATATTTACAAAAAATAACATTGACAGACATTTTTATTTGAATAAAATAAAAATCTATTGCCAAACTTGAGTGAGAAGTGAGTGGTTGCAGTATAGTGTACACTAGGATATTAAATACTCCGTGTGTGGCCCAACCCGAGTGTGTTACCTATTTATTTCTTTATAACTTCACACTCCCTCTTCTTCATCCATCTGTAAACTATAAAACTTCATCATCAAATAATCATTTTCAAACGAATTCATCGTTCATTCACAATTCCGATCTCAATTTCTGACATGTCCGTTGAGCTAGAGCTCGAATCACCCACCGCTCATCTCCAACAAAAGAGATCAAGCGCCTTATGTTTCCCCACCTGCTTCGCCTCCCGCCGCCGTTCCGTTTGGTGGGAACGTGTTCGCTCCGCCTCCTTTTCTCAATCCCATCCCCCAACCACAACCGATAGATGGTGGTCTCGCGGCCTCAACGCCTTAAAGAAACTCCGCAACTGGTCGGAGATCGTTGCTGGTCCAAGATGGAAGAATTTCATTCGGAAATTCAACAACCATCGATCGAAGCGTATGACAAAGTGTCAATACGATCCTTTGAGTTACGCGTTGAACTTTGACGAGGGACAGAATGAAGATAGCCATGACGACGGGTTTCGGAATTTCTCTACGCGTTACGCCGCCGTTAATATTAAGTCTGTTGCGCCGGAACCGGAGGGTGAAATTGGCGGGTTGGTTTGAGTGCGCGGCATGAGCTAATATGCGCTGGAGTGTGCACATTATGAGCTGGAGAAATGGGTGTGGGGGTTTTGGTTGGTGAAAGTGTAAAAAACATTACACCGTGTGGATACCACCATACCATTGCGTCGCTTTCGGTTTATTTTGTCCTTTCCCAATTACTATGAGAAATTACTTTTTTCTTTTTCTTTTTATATTGTAAATATGATGGTAACAAAGTGGAAATGGATTCCTTCAACAAAAAAAAAAAGTGGAAATGGTTATTATAATGTTATTGCTGTTGATTAATTGTGATTATTACTTTTCCTTTTCTTTTTCCGCTATTGGAGCAAAACTAAATCATAGTAATTTTTTAATTAATTGTTGGTAATTGGGTGGAGTGAAGAATTAGAAGTGAGGATGCTTATAGTTATAGCTTGATATTCTTAATTTTCTTTTTTTAATTTCATAATGGCTAATGATTATCATAGATGGGCCAATATATATTGGACGGTGGAGTGTTGCTTTGCGAATTGTCAATTGTGATTTTATTTTTGTTGATAGAATTGTGACAATGAAATATCACTAAAATGAGTCTTTCACGAAATGAATTGGTTGTCCAATTAGGATACTTTCAACTCGTTTTTTGTCGGGAATATCTTCTTCACCTTCAACTCATTTTCATCTTTCGGATGATATTGATAATTGTTGGGTAGAGGGGTATAAACCAAGAGGATCGAGTACCATTTGAGTTGGGGCCAAGTTGAGAGGCTTCTTGGAAGCATCTCATTGTGTGTGTCATGACCATGTTGTGTAGGACTGAGGGAATTGATGGGTAGGGTAAGGTAGGATAAAGTGTTCTTATCCTCTTGGTAAGTAAATATTCTCTTTTTTGGCACATCAGCAAATGAAAATATTGAGGGAGTCTGAACACTATCAACATAAATGATTTTCCTCTTTTTCAAGATGTGTGATAGTAAATTTTACTTCCTCAAATTTCGAGTCTAACACATCCTTACTCACGTCCAATATTCTTTGGGTTTGATACGTGAATCGGTAAGTGATCCTTGAATTCGACAAACTTTAATATCATGTTAGAAATTGTGGTTTGGCCTAACAAAACCTAACCAAACTAACTTGTAAGTTGAGGAGTGTTTCTTATATCCGATGTAGGACTTACGAGTCTTATCTATCCGACGTAGGACTTGAGTTTTTTTTCAGTAAAATGATCACTAATAATGTCAATTCATATTAGGCATTATGTCCCAGTTTCTTTTCTCCTGTCCACTTGAGTCTCCTACCCAATGGTCTTTGCAAGACCAATTCCTGCGGAGTTGCGGCCCTTAGACAGATATAAGAGCATACGTCATTTTTCCCTTAATGAAAGGACAAAGGAGGGTGTATTATTAGTAATGACGTGACATTCTTCAATTGGTCAATCACAGATACTTTTAACAAGACCCACAGTGACAGTAGTAAATTTCTTTTTCCATATTGACAAAAAAAGAACATTCTTTTTCCATATGTTTATTAATAATTTTGTTTGTTTTGATGCTTATGTGGAGTAATTGCAACTTGTTTAAGCTATAGCCTATAGCACGCCTTAACTTAAGTACAATGAGGGTCACATTACAAAAAAATAATCTCAAAATAGATTTTTTTTTGAAGGAATAATCTCAAAATAGATGTCATTTTTAATGTAGTTATTAATTATCCCTCAAAAAATGTAGTTATTAATTAGAAACGGATTGAGATACGATAACAATGAAGATTTTGTTATTAATTTGACAGAAGTAAATCTAGCCGAATCGCATAAAAACAAAATCTCACATTCAATCAACATGTACATAAACTTATTATCCACTAAAAAATGGCTTGTCTTCATATATTATATTCTCTATTGCATAGAGCACTAGAGAAAACCATTCAACTGAAACTTTATTATTCCATCCGTCCCACATTAACTATTACATTTTCTTTTTTTTTTAAACAAACTATCACATTCCATACATATTAAAGAGCAATTAAGTATGTCTCGTGAGCGTAGCTCAATTGGTAGGATAATGCATTATTATATGTAGGGGCCGGGGTTCAAACCCCAGACACCCCACGCTACCTGACCAAAAAAAAAAAAAAGAGCAATTAAGTATAGATAAAAAAAATATATATATAAAAGGGTTTTGCTACAATAGACCCACTCCTTTCTATGAAGGAGTATTTTAGCATGATGCACCTTTGACCAAAAAGTCCAATTTTTGGTTTTTGAAAAACTAAAACTCAAGGCTAAAGTTGTAATTCTGCTGTGTCATTATTGCTAATTGCATTCTCTTCTCTCCCTTCCGCCAATTTTCTCTTTCACCTGATGCTTCTTTCATGTTTTAAAGTTTGTGTTCTTCTTCCAATTTCTTCAAATCAACACACTGTGTGCTGAAAAAAGCATGGCTAAACCTCCAATTTCATCAAATGAAATGAATACTGAGTGGCTAAAAAATTGATTCATCTTTCAATTTGCTATTTTTTTTTTTTTACCAAATTCCAATTTATTAATCTCCGGGCTACAACGATTTGTTTTGTTTTTCTTTTCTTCCAACAAAATTGATATTCAATTTATTGCCTTCAATGATTCTTATTCCAACATGGTGTTCTAACTTTCTTTCATGGTTATCGCATGAAGCAGTTTGTTTTGTATCATGATCGAGAATTGTTTAAATGCCAAAGACAATTGAATCAAAACGATTTCGAACACGATTGTTGGTTTGGAGCACGATTATTGCATATAATTTTAATTTTTAAGGATTTGGAAGATTGAATAAAAACACAGCAACCATGAAAACGTAAACTAAAAGAGGAGAACAATGGCAACAAGAGAACTAGTGTGGGACCCAAAAAAGCAGAAAAAGTAATAAATTTTTAATTAAAATAACATCATTCAAGAGCCAATTACACTTTTGTCCTTCTGTTTTGTTTATTGCAAAAAATAAGAAACGGTTTTTTTGTCTAAAAGAAAAGGTGCATCATGCTAAAATAGACCTTCATCAAAATGAGTGGGGGTCTATTATAGCAAACCCCTATATAAAAACACTACTTTACCAAATCAACTTCATTAACCACGGGTGTATTCTCATTATTATAAGTGCAAATGTAAATACTAATAACTTAGAAGTGACGACGAATATAGTACTAATTTAAAGGTACAATTGAAAAAAATAAAAATTACATTGTAACTAAAAGTGACAATTATTTCACAGTAATGTATGTTTTTTTTTATAGGACCGTGGAGGTATTTGCATACTTGATAATTATATACGATAAAATATCACCAACAATCCATGGAAAGCCTAAAAAAGTGGAGCTTTTGTGGTAATATTTGTGGTGATAGGTCACATGATACCATGCAGACGCCATAAGCCGATGTTCATGTGGCTGACAATCACTTTCAAACCACTCTTCAGCTTCAAGCTGAAGATCCTTACAGAGATCAGAATTTGATCCTTCATATCTCCATATCTTTTGTTATCGCGCTGCACCATAGAAGCTCATCAAAGAGCTCATCTTCTCTGCTTACATTTCTTTGTGAGTTGAGGCAGTCAAGAAAGGCCTTAAAACCATTAACTTCAAGTTGATGATCATATGCTTCTTCGATAAACTTCTCTGATAAGACAATGTTAGACCTCAATTGCATTGTTGACTCAAAGTGTCCTTGATCATGTAATGAACAAAAAATTTCTGTATTTTCTACAGAGGTATCAAACAAATAAGGAACAAGTTCAAATTTTGTTAACGAAGCACAAGTACGAGCATTGAACACGACACTAACACATGAACACAAGTAATAATTTAAAATAATGTCAAATGGAATGTAACTATATGTGTACGTGTCGTACACGTGTCGCACTAGACTTCAACCTAAAGAGTCGGTGCTACATAAAAAAGAAGTAAAAAAATCATGCAACTTTGTTGAAAAATTACCTCTAGCGTCACCTAGCTTATGGTCCATTATATCAAGCCTTCCTCCTATGTAATCCATGGGATGGGATTATCAGTTTGAGATGGGATTAGGTTTTTGTCCCAGCTTATGAAAAATAAATCCCCATCAAGATCACCACCAGAGCATTCATTTGGATTAGAAACCAATAAATATCAGTACAAGAGTAACGTTTTTTAAATAACAGAAATGGTTAGTTGGAGGATTGAAATGGTTTTATTTATCTAACACACACCCCTCATGCAATAGCCAATATTGTTTTCGTACTCTATGCTAGAATCTATCTATTATAATTTATTACTTTATTAAATCAGACTCTCAAGACCTTATGCCAACACATCTAATTTGCCATATCACTAAAGTTTTGGCACATCACATAATTTATTACTTTATTATGTCGATTTCATTTATTTATTTTGAAGAAAATGTCGATTTCATTTTTGTAATGTCAATTGATTTCATTATTATTATTAGGGTTAATAGGTTTTACCCCTGTAATATAGGTCATTTATGGTTTTCCCCCCTGTAAAATATTTTTTTTGATTTACCCTGTAAAATATTTTTGTTTTGATTTACCCCCTTAATAGGCCAAATAAAAACGAAAATTTCTTGAAAAAAAAATAAAATTGGTTTTTGTTTGGCCTATCAGGGGGGTAAATCAAAACCAATT
>Ga0315914_1002040_pt1 | contig 30896 bp, 14 predicted proteins | sample MpolenodulesMG_FD_203920 | JGI IMG/M metagenome (GOLD analysis project Ga0315914, IMG submission 203920) | Medicago polymorpha root nodule microbial communities from Los Angeles, California, United States - elongated nodules | ecosystem: Host-associated > Plants > Roots > Nodule | place: USA...
GAACCAAACACGTTTTTAATTAAAATATCTCCCCTCCCCTCCGTTAAAATCCCTCTCATTCCCTCTCCTCCCCTCCCCTCCTAATTCTCGAACCAAACGGATCCTTAAGGAAGTTAAGAAACTAAAGATAGAAATATATTATTGAAAATTGTGCATTTTATGTTTTAAAAATTTAAAATATTATATTTTTAAGACAATATTTATGTTTTAAGGCTCCTTCTACGATACACCCATATATTTCATATTTGTATGTACCAATACTCCAAACTAAAATGGTCGATAGTTTTTTGACAGCATGGAACAAGTAAGTTTGAGTGGATTATAGAATTAACACCACCAAACTTGTGAATTTTGCACTTTAGGACTTTTATTTTATGACATAATTAATTTTAATTTGATTTAACAGAAAACAAATTCAAATTGTTACTTCTTCTCCTTCATGGCAGTTCTTATTCTTCATCTCCTTCATTGAAATAATTTGAGCATTTTCATCGAGTTTTATTTGGACGTTGCCAAACGATAAAAATCTTTTGTTTTTCTGGTCTCCAGGAGGTATTATCATGAAGGAATGCTACTGACATGGACTAATTTGCTTATATGTGGGAAACTACAAAAACTAATTTGACACTTTAATTTGCAGTTATTTTTTATAGCAAAAAAGGGGATAGCTACCAAAAACACTCACGACACTACCAAAAAAGGGTAACGACAAGAAAAACAACACTAATTTGAAGTTAATGCTTTGCAGCAAGAAAAAGGGGAACACTCACGACACTAATTTGCAGTTTTGTGTTCCCAGCAAGAAAAAGAGGAGGTTAAGTTTGAGATGATTAATGTTGGAGAGAAAATTGTGATGGTGGTTAATGATTTGGTTTTGTTTTGATTAAAAAAAAATAATTGATTAATTTACTGAAATAATAATTTGTACAATTTTTGGAGATTAAATTGAATAGAGAAGTGTACCAAAACTCTTTCCCTTAAGTCAATCTTTAATAATGTTGACATGGATTATTTAATTGAAATGACACTTTTCTATTGATTAAACATTTGAGAGTACTAAAACGCTCAATTTTGCTTGGGATACCATAAAAATTGACATGTTTTAATTCCATTTTTAACTTCTTAACTTGTGTCATTAAGACACAAGTTAGCATCACCCACTATTTTATTTGTGTTTGTATCTATGTAAGACTTTCTCAAAACCAAATCAAAACATCGAATAGTACACAATTTTCTCCACTCTAATGTTAACCCCAATCCCAATATCCAATTTTTAATATTATATATTCGAAATGTTTTGTTTTTTTACTTTGTGAGAGAGAGAACGTAAGCTGGGAATGTCGCCTATAGTTTTACATTTGTATCACATCACATAGATTGTTTATAATGGTATCGTATATATGATGATTTCAAACTTTAAGTATGGATGCATGGAAAAAAATCAAACATAATTAAGGATAAGAAAGTGTTTAAATATGAATGTAGTACAAATTATTGTCAAGTGAAATGTCTTTTTCTTTGAACCAAATGTGTTAAAGGGTTATGAGAACTCTTATACACGTTTTTTTGAAAACGATTTTAACATTAACATGCAAACAAACAAAAAAGACACTTTACTTTACACGTTTCAGTTAGCACTGTCTATTTAAGAGTTAATAAGTCTTTATCCCCTGTAATATAGATCATTTTTGGTTTTTTTTCCTGTAAAATATTTTTTTTGATTTACTCCCTGTAATTTTTTGTTTGTTTTGATTTACCCCCTAATAGGCCAAACAAAAACCAATTTTTTTTTCAAGAAATTTTTGTTTTTGTTTGGCCTATTAGGGAGGTAAATCAAAAAAAATATTTTACAGGGGGAAACCAAAAATGACCTATATTACAAGGGGGTAAAGACCTATTAACCCTCTATTTAACAATCGTGAAAGAATCAAGAAAATACTGAAAAAGAAAATGCTGGGAGGCGCCTGGAAGTGTTTGTGTAACTTCATCTCAAGTGTTTTTACACTTTGATCATAATATATGCTTGCAAGTTTTCGCTCAAGTGTTAAGATCATTCTTAATTCCGACGGGACATTGTTATTTCAAATAGGGACCATGATCTTTAAAGTACTCTTTATTCCGAAGGGACTTATATTATCGAAGGGACTATGTTTTTAAGAGCATTCTTAATTCCGAAGGGATATTAAACCGAAAAATGGACTATGGTCTTAAGAACACTTTTAATTCCGAAGAGACAGAAAAAAGGAGATGAAGAGAAGAAACACTCGTCAACACAAGTCAAGAAAGGGAGAAGAGAGAAAGAGTTCCCGACAACTCAATGAAACTCTTTGGTGTGTTTTTTGAATTGAGTGGAGTCATCTATTTATATAGAGATTCTGTAATTGTTTTAGCAAAAATTGCAAGAGCGGTTACTTTAATTGATAAGATTAAAATAGAGTTTATCCATTAATCAGTTTAACAACACTTGTGGATAGGATCAAAAGAAACAAATCCACAAAAGTGGAGCAAACAAACTATTAGAGTTGAATGAACGAAATATAAGAAACTCAATTAAATTATTATTCTTATCACAACCACCAAAAGATAAACTTATGGGAAGTGATGTTCTCGAATAAAAATAATGATTACTATTATTTTTATCATTATCAAGTATTTAAAATTAAATACCGCAATTTATGTGTGTGTTCTATTTTATGTGGGACCCCCACACTCTATTTTTCAATTCACACACCATTAGATCAAAGTATAATTACTTGGTGTTTAATCTTCCAATTTTTCATCCAACATCACATCAATGTTCCAACAATCCCCCACTTGAATTTAAAAAATGGTTTCAATAATAACGTCAAAACTTTTCTATAAGGTTGCTAATAAACAAAGGTGTCACCTACAACTTGAACCTTTGCATAGCGGATAATATTCCGATTTACAAGAGTTGATTATAGCATTGAACTCTATCTCAGACATAGAACCCGCACGCAAACCTTTTCCTAAGGTGTATTCTAAAAGCTCGTGTGTTTATGGGACCCCCACACTCTATTTTTTTCAATTCACACAACATTAAATCAAAGTATTATTACTTAGTGTTTAATCTTTCAATTTTTCATCCAACATCACATCAATGTTCCAACACCGAGTAAAACTAAGCTTTACAAAGAGGGTAGCTGGAGCCAATATAGAAGGAGCATGTACACAATTGAGAAATGCCTTGACCTCAGGTAATCCACATCATATCAGCATTCTGTAAACGCCCGAGGATGCATGTTCTACAGTAAAAATGTCAGTATTCTATTAATGTTGTTGGAATTATTATTAATAAATAGAAATGGAGCAAGCAATAGCATGATAGAATAGTGCATATATACTTGTGATTGAGTATGTATGATAGAATGGTGAGAAGCTTAAAACGGGCAATATTCTCAACTCCAATGTTATTGAAGAAGTCAACAATGATTGTGCCTAAACCAATAAGAAATAAAATGATCCATTTGAGGATGAAATAATGTGATATCTCGGTCATATAAGAGTAAAAGAAAATAAAGTAAAAGTTAGTGAAAAATAAACGAAGAAAAGAATAAAAATTAAGTTAGAGAAAAAGAGAACTTGAAAGAGAGAAGAAATAAATAGTTTTTCAAATAAAAAATATAAATAGTAAAAATGAAATGTGATAGTGAGAGATGAAAGTTGAGAGAGAAAGGGTGTGAAAGATAAATACGAGGGAGAGAACAAATATGACGTGAGAGTGAGAGAAAGAGAATATGAAGGAGAAAAAAAGACAAAATGTTTGTTGCAAAAGGGAAGGGAAATTTATGGTTAATTTGTTATGAATTAAAATAAAAATTATTTTGACATTGAATAATTTATGAGACGTTTGTTTTATGCAAAAAGTTATGCCTAGGAATAATATTTTCACGAATTTGTTGTTAAAAAGTCATCCTTTGATGTTTTAAAGATTACAAACATATTAAATTTATCTCATCTTTTAATTTACTAATTTGTTTTGTGAAAATTGTTTCATAAGAATGATCTGGTATCACAAGACAAATAAAACATTTATATCAAAGGAAAAATTACCAAAAAGGCGAAATTTGACTTTATAAGAATATTTAACTTTTGAATCATTGAAATCAAAATTAAGACATTTGTGTTGCCTCGCCAAAAGAAGACATTTAATTATGACATTGATTCTTGGCAAAATGAAAAAATATTTGTTTGGGGCCTTATTGACCTTTTCGATCCATTAAGGAAAAAAAGCAAAGTCCATTAAGCAAATTATCTCATAAAGCCTTAAAGCACATGAGAATTAAATATGACATCATCAAAAGGACAAAAGAATGACATAAATATGTCACTTCCACACAACTATCAACATCTCATTACAGCTGGAAGCCTTTAACGTCGATGCATAATGTGGATGGACATCCAGAACGTTCTGGATGTTTAAAATAACATCTGGGCAGAAAGCACTTTATTTTTAGAAGAAAAGAGAAATCAATAGGAGCCTATGGCAACTGGTTTTTGTTGTCCAAACAGCCCTCTACACTTGATCACCAAGTCTCGCTGCATTTATAAATACAAGAGGATTTGAAGGATCAAAGCAAGAGTTTCAATAGCAAATATATTCTCTCTTGAGTGAAATCATCACTACAACTTAAAATTTTCAATTACAAACAAACTGCAAGCTTTCTCACTATATCTTTGGATCATAATCATTCGAGTGTGTTTATTAAAATCTCAAACATGTGTTGAGAAATCATGATCCAACAAAACCCTTCATCATACAAATGGTATTTTTATTCTCAGGACTATTCGTTACAATAGTTTGAGAAAGAATTGTACCAGACTTTCTTGTGTGAAAGAAAAGAATTGTAGAAGTCTGTTGAGATTGATAATAGAGAGTGTAACAAAATAATCTGCTGTGAACAAGAACATACAATGATATTCAGAAGTTTATGATAGTTGGATACTATAATGGACTATCTCACACAAAGTGTGGGGGACTGAAAGTAGTTGGATTTGGTAAACCAAGATAAATCTTTTGTGTTATCTTCTTACCTTTATCTCTTTATTATTTGCTCTAACACTACTCACACACTTTCACAATATTAATCGTTATTATCTATCCATAATTTTCTTGTCCTAACTAGATACAATTAATTGATCCAGAGTTATTTGGTATTAAATCAATTAGCAATATTGTTTAAATCCACTGCTATACCACCCTTCGAAATCACATGACCAAGAAAACTCACTCCTCACAGCCAAAACTCACACTTCGACAACTTACCAAACAACGTCTTCTCCTTCAAGGTGTGCAACACAATCCTCAAATGCTCAGCATGCTCCTCCGACTTTGAATACACAAAGATACTGTTTATAAACATTACCACAAACTAGTCCAGATAAGGATGGAAGATCCTATTCATATATTCCATGAAAACACCTGACACATTAGTCACACCAAATGGCATCACAAAATATTCATAGTGACCATATCTAGTTCGGAACACAGTTTGTGATATATCCTATGCTTTTACTCATATCTGGTGATATACTGATCTTAAATCAATCTTACTAAACACTTCGCATCAACCAACTGATCCATCAGATTCATCAATCCTCGGGAGAGGATACCGATTCTTTATCGTAACCTTGTTCAACTGCCGATAATCCACACACAACCTCATAATGCCATCATTTTTTTTAACCAACAACGCTAGAGCTCCCTACAGCGAAACACTAGGTCTGATAAACTGCTTCTCTAGCAACTCTTCTAACTGCTTCTTCAACTCACCTAATTCCGATGCGGACATCCGACACGGCGTAATTGAAATAAGACTTGTTCCTGGCACCAAATCAATTGCAAAATCTACTTTCCTCTCCGGCGGTAAGTCAGTAATGTCGTTTGGAAAAACATCTGGAAATTCTCGCATTACTGGCAAATTGCCTACTTCTTTCTCACTACTTTCCTTCAACGAAGCAAACATCATAAACACACTATCTTCACCATCCAAAAGATACCTTCCCTTGTCAGACCCAACACACCCGAAGCATCCTGCTGCTCCCTCACTACGCTCAAACCCACCTAAAAGAACGGAACACCAAAACAAGTACCAACAGTACTTCCGTACACATCGCATACAACAGGAAAACAAACAACAGATAAGAACAACACAACAAACATTGAAGGTATTCTCATACCATTCGCATACAAACAGAAAGAATCACCCAATTTTGGTCCGGATAAGACCGACATGGCTCTAATACCAACTTGTAACACCCTAAACCCTTAAAGCGATGAATTACGTAAATAATACAATTATACAAAGGATCTAGATGTTACATCTTCAATAAGTTCAACATGCATCAATAATTTTCTCTAAACATCGCTGTGGAATAATAATAACACCTCATCAACAGCTATAATAAAAACATCTCCAATTAGTCATGTCAACATACTACACATATCATCATCAATACATAGTCTAAAAAATCCTCAACAATCATAATAGAAATAAACATCAAAGGTCGAGCCCTAATTAGAGCCCTAAAGACTAAGAAACAAAAATCAGTGGACGAGGTAGCTCCAAAGCTAACCTCCAGCAACTCACCAAGCTAAAGCAAATTATTCATGCACGCCGTCTACCCATCCACACGAATAAGGTAGGCGGTCAACCAAATGATCATTGGGGGTTAGTTCACAATTCATAATTAAACATAATCAAACATAAACATTCAAGGATTTCATGCATAACACATATACATACTCAAACTTCCTAGAATATTAACTCCACATTAATATTATTTTCCCCTATCATATCATACCAAACATATTCATTCATTAATCAAAATTTAACACCTTAACAATATCGACCGATACAAGAATTTCTTAACTCATTCTTTATTTAGCTTAATCGACTCAACAAATACAATTCATCATTTCAAAAGTATAAGAAAATAAATCATCGTCACCAAGGAAATCACCAAATCATATACATATAATTCACACTTCATTGCTAACACCAAAATAATCATTATCAATTAAAATCATCAAGTGTACAAGTATCACCAAAATAACAAATATTATCATGTACACATCTTCACATGTTCACCAAATTTCACCAAGTACACAATTCACCAAGTTTCACCAATGCACATAATCACCGAACACATAGTCAAATATGACATGACTCACCAATTATCAAATGTATGTGATGCGCCTAGACACGACACTATATGCATGTGGTACCAAACACCGTCAAGGTCGTCACCTCAAATACAACTGTATCATAAACACCGTCGTTGAATACAAAGTATTCTAATCACCTTCATTGAATATAAATATCCTAATCACCGTCGTTGGATACATAGTATCTTAATCACCGTCCTTGGATATAAATATCATACTTATGAATGCATGAATATATGACTTAATCATGCATACGTTCAAACAACACCTCACCAATATAAACACCGACATTTTTCATACATGCGATCACCATCAATTTGCATGTAAGAATTCACCACCAAAATTAATTCATCACCATTTAAAATCATAATCATAATCAGCACCAAAGCATAATCATATTTATCACTAAACATCCATCAAATAGTTTTCACCAAAAAAGAAACATCTTCTCCTCACAATTCACAAGTCATATTCAGCAAGAGTCATCACGGAATCATCAAATTAAAACCACCAAAGAATTATCATCAACAGTAATCACCACAAAGAAACGACAAAGTTTCAAAATCACAAATTGCATCAAAACGGACAACTAACTCCATCATGACATTCACCATAATAAACACCCAATTATCATTGATTCATTCTTATTTTATCATATCATCATGAACATAAAACCAATTGCAAGTTATCCGGTCATGAAACCACATTTCAACAAAATTCGTCTATTTTCACAACTTTTAATATTTCCCAAGTAATTCAACAAAACAAGATAAACATGATCTAACACCTCCACCAAGCATATACACTACCCACATATGAGCATGGTAGCTCGTGCATATAGACATCATAGGCCAATTTCAATTGATTTCAAGATTTCACTAAGTTCATCTATGTTTATAAAAACTAGCATTTTCCGATTATTCCATCAAAATCAAAGTAACCAAGTTCAAACGCCTCAACATATATACACAATTCACATATGAGTGCAGTAGCATATACATATACGTTTTATAGGCCAATTCCGATTAATTTTAAAATTCACCTAAGTTCGTCTCACTTTAACACTTTTCAAAAGAATTTCATTTTTCAAAGCAAAGCCATGTTAAAGCTCACGAACATCATTCAAAACATATTTATAAATCAAGATTACAATAAACAACCCTAACCCAACCCTTTTCCTTTGAGCAAAACGAGTTTCGGAAAATCATGCGTTCTTGAGCATTTTTCAAAAAGTATGATTCGATTCACAAAACTAAGTTCAATCCAATTCCTTTGATGTTTCCAATGGTTTAGAAAGCTTAAGTACAATTAAGTACATCAAAAGAATCAGTTTAGACGGTCCGGATCAGCCCCGGAGTGCCCGGAACGCCAAAATCATGAGTTGTTGTACTGAGGAACTCGCTATAGCAAGTGATCACACGCTACAATGAGTTTGACAGCACACATCAAACCCATAATTTTGGTTCCTCTCGGGAACTCACTCCAAATTTTCACAAAAACCCCAATTTGATCCCCTTTGACCTAAATTTGTTTCCTAAACTTGTTTACTAGTTTACATACATCAAAAGGCAATCAAAATCACAACAAATATGGAATCATAACATCAAATCACCTCAAATTCATCACCTAGTTCAATTTTCACCAAAAAACCACAATTTTCTCATTTTTCATTCAAACTTCATAAAAAACCACACCAATTCAAACCCCATCAACATACAAATATAAACAAACATTTATGAAGTGAATTCAAATATGTTTCAACAATAATCACTCACCAATTCATGATTTACACTCAATTAATCAAAAATCATCAAAACAACTTATCAACAACAACAACAATTATGAAGTTTAAGCACATAACACAACAATTTCATGAAGTTTATCGTACCCACAAATTCACATGAATTAGGAGCACACAATTCATCATCAAAAATCACCAAAAGTCACAATTAACACAAAAACACTTAAGCTCATAATTGAAAATAGAAGATTTTGACTTAATTGATGAAAAGAAACCACCCCTCCTTACCCCTAGCTCTTGATTCCTCTAGTTTAAGCTTCACTTTAGCTCCTAGCTCTTCAAACTCTAAGCTCTCTCTCTCTAGCTTCCTCTTCTATCCTCTTGATCCACTTTCTCTCTATCTCTCTCTCAAAATATGGTGTGAAATGAGTGAATGAATGTAAAGACCTAATTTTCTCACAAGTGTTGTGTTTATATAGTCACCGCATAATTGGTCTAGGTCTCTGATTGTTTTAATGGACTCAATATTCTTACCAACTAATTTCCCAAAGTTACTACTCATTTAAACCGTGAAAATAACGAATAATTATCGTTTCTAAATAATTACCTCAATTCACTAGTAACTTAGTAAAAATAACCATTCCCATTTAAAATAAAAAAATAATCCTCTTAATAAGATGACTAATTTACCCTTGCTCACCAAATGACTAAAATACCCTTGAGTCTAAAATGACTAAAATATCATTCTATGCCAAAATCCACTAATCCCAAATAAAATACACACATATACAATTAATCACACCTAGGGCTGCAATGAACTGAACCAATTCGAAAATAGTTCGAGACTCGATTCAGTAATTAATCTGTTGAACTTGGTTCATGAACCAATTGAATCAAACTTGAGTTAAAAATTAAACTCGTTAAATAAATGAGTTGAACTTAAACTATGTATAGTCTATTTCGTTTGGTTCATGGACCAACTCAATTATATACACATATATAATGTCATACCCATACACTTGTATCAAGCTACTTATATTTTGTATCAAGCTACTTATATTGGCCCACCAAATTATAAAAATATATAAGTTCCTAACATGTTAAAAATACATGCAAAAATAAGAGTACAAACATGAAGATATTACGAAAGAATTGATCGAGTTTCAAGTCTGTTAGGCATTGTAAAATCATTACCCCGTTGTTAAACGAATTACCAATTTCTTAACAGTTTTACATTTATTATTACTATCATAAAATAAAAAATGAGACCTATAACATTGTGCTGTAAAAAAAGACATGGCCTTCAAAATAAAAAAGATACAAACGAATGTTTAGAGGTATAACATAGTGCTGAAAAAATGCTTCAAACCATGAAACAACTATAAGAAAATAGTTCCACATCGGTAGTTTTTAAGCAATTGAGAGCTAGAGTGGCTATAAAAAGAAAAGCTAAGTACACGCCAATGGGACTTGGATTTTCTGATGTTACAGCAGGACGCTGTAACAAATTAGGGCCGTTCGATTTGATTTAATGGTCAGGATCATAAAAGTGCTTTGTAATCTAAGCCATTTGATGTGATAGCAATGGATGTGATTTAGTACAGCGTGAAACTGCGTGCTACTTGGTTTTAAAACCAAACGTTCTCAGCCAATCATATGATTAAAATATTATGGTGTTTGGTTTTTGGTTTGGCATACATTTTTTTTTATTTTTTTTTTGGTTCATTTGGTTCGAGCTATCGAGCCGAACCGAGTTGTTCGTGAGCTTGAATCGAGTCGAGTATTGAGCCGATTTAATTTTTATTGAGTTGAGCCGAGCTAAGTCAGGTTCGACTTGGCTTGGCTCATTTCCAGCCCTAATCACACCCAAGCGCATATAAACACACATAATAAATAACTAAAATAATTCTAGCGAAAAACGGGATGTAACAACTATTTTCAAAATCAAAATTAATGTAGTGTTTCTATTAAATAACTTTTTATTTTATATGAAAAAGACTGTTCAATGTTTGCACCGCACCCGTTGCAGATTTTATTTACTTATATATGCATAAACAAATATATATATAAGAAAGTTTGATAGGATAAAACTTTAGAAACTCATGACTATTTTCAAAATCAAAATTAATGTAGCATTTCTATTAAATAACTTTTTATTTTATATGCAAAACATTGTTCAATGTTTGCACTGCAACCGTTATAGATTTTATGTACTCATATTTGCATAGACAAATTGTTATATAGATATATGAGAAAATCGATATGTTAAAATTTGAAAACTCGTAAATATTTTCAAAATATCAACCTTAATGTAGTGTGTCTATTAAATAACTTTTTTTTTTATATTTAAAACATCGTTAAATATTTAAAGCGTACTCGGAGATAATTTTATATGCTTATATATGCAGAAGAAATATTTATGTACCGATATATGATAGCCGATATGATAAAATTTTGAAAACCCGTGACTATTTTCAAAATATTAACATTAGTGCAGTGTTTCTATTAACTGTTCAATGTTTGCACCGTTTCCGTTGCAGATTTTAAATGTTAATATCTTTTTATTTTTGAAAGAAAATGATTATATCTTGTGATGAGCATTACTTCAATTTTTATATATTGTTAGTAGATTTTAGTAGATATGACCATTATCCGTAATTAATTTTAAAAAACAAATAAATTAGTTTCATAGTTATCCGTGTAAATTGGTTACACTTGTGATAAACATTATCCGTAATTAATTTTTTTAAAAACAAATAAATTAAATTTTGCAAAATGACCATTATGCACATTAAATTAAGGAGATCATGAGTTTTAATAAGGACGATTATGAAATTTTACTGTACTTCAATTTTTATATATTGTTAGTAGATTCGTCCTTAAGCAAAACTCATTAACCACTTAATTCAATCACTTGGTTATTTGATTTTCAATATATAAGATGACATCACTTCCAAAAAAAAAAAAGATAACATAATTGTGATTTAATCTTGAAGAAAATCAAATAAAGTTAGACACAACTCCTTTTTCACAACAAAGATCTTAACGCGAGCAAGATCATTTTTCACAGCAAACATTCCTTGCGAGCATCCCAAAAGACACAGCTCCTTGGCGAGCAACGTAAACTCCTTAGCAAGCATCCTGAACTCCCCACAAGCACAAAACCATCTTGAAGATAACCAACTCCTTACGAGCATATATAAGGGCTTACCTGTTCTTAGTAATCGTAACCTGAGGGAAATTCACAGTTTTTCTAAAAAATCACAAGTGCCATACAAACACTTAATTTTAACACTACTACGCCCCCTCGAATATAAGGTTAATCCTCATATAAACTTTCTCGCTCGAAGTCATCACTCTTATTCAAGAGCAACGACTTAGGGGACTATTGCTTTGGACTGCTCGAATGACTAAGCCCGTCTCAGTCCAAGCCCAATTATAAACATGCCTAATTCCTCATTGGGTCAACTATATGCATAACACCCCTCCTCGCAAGGAGGGTGCCTTCATCAATCTAGGGCACCAATTCAAACAGAATTATAACGATCCCTACCATTGCCATTTAATCATGGTTGACTGTTACAATTCCAACAACCGTAACCATCGAGCAATGGTTGTGTCATTAACAACGATACCTGCACCTCTTCATTATATAAGGGGACTTTTCACATTCCCCCAAATACGATCTTTTTCTACCCTTAACCCCCCATCCTTGCTCAAATACTGACTTGAGCGTCGGAGTGTCTACAAGTACACACCTCCCGTCGTTCCAAACACTCAAATGTCCAAAATCACCGCATCATCGTTGTTCTCATGGTCTTAGTAAAATCAGTATATATATTTAATTCATAATCCATCTCGGAGATGAGTAAAGTTGACTGTGAATTGTTCAACTGAAGAATCAAATTTGATTTTCTCTTGAACGATTCGTCCTTAAACAAAATTCATTAACCACTTAATTCAATCACTTATTTGATTTTCAATATATAAGATAACACCTCTTAAAAAGAAAAAAAAGATAACATAATCTTAATTTAATTTTGAAAAAAATAAAATAAATAATTTCCTAATTTTAAGCAAATCAAATATGCAATATTGCTTAAAAACAACCCTAATAGTAATATTAGCCGTTCAAATCTTAACTAATCACAATTCCACAACCTCAAATATTATTTCACTTTTATTCATAGTATTTTCTAGAAGATATATTCATTAAAATGAAACCTATTTTTATTGTTACTTGGAAACGAAAAAACCTATTTTCCCTCAAGAAATATATAAATATAAATGAATGAAAATTAGCATCGAAGAACAAAACCCACAAAGAGAGAGAGAGAGTCACAGGGAAGCCAACCATCTTTCTTTCTCTATAAATATTCAATCCAACTGTCGGTTTTCAAAACAATTCTCTCTTCTCTTGATGGCGTCTCAAGCCAGCCTTCTTCTTCAAAAACAGCTCAAAGGTTTTCAATCCAACAACGTTATACAAACTCTTTTTATTGTTTTCGATTATTATTCAATTCATCGTTGATGTTCTTATTATTATTATTGTTTTTTTTTTGTAGATCTTTGCAAAAACCCTGTCGATGGATTTTCTGCTGGTTTGGTTGATGAAAACAATATTTTTGAATGGAGTGTCACCGTAATTGGTCCTCCTGATACTCTCTAGTAAGCCCTTTTCTTGATTATTCCTTGTTTGGATTTTGGGTTTTGGTTTATAATTCGTTTTTTGTTTTTTTGTTATATCTGGGTTTTTGTTTTGTTATTATAGATCATGTGTTTGATTACTTCTTTTAGGTTTTTGTTTTGTTTTTTTATCTAATGAGGTTTTTTTTTGTTGTTTGTGTCTGATCATGATAATTTGTTAAGGTTGTTTCTTGTTATTGTTTTTGTTTCTTTTATTTAGTTGTTGAGATTCTTGTTGAAGATGAATAGATGATTTTTATACAATCTGTTTGTTGTTTTGTTTATACTATTTAACTATTGGGATTGGTTTTGGTTGAGTTGATTGTTTTTATTAGTGGGAATCAAACTCGGTGTTCCGACACTCGCACACACTGCTCACCGATAATATTGGTTAGGTTGAATTTTATTGTCAGTAGGAATCAGACTCGGTGTTCCGATACGCTGCACACCAACCGCTTGCACTTGACCTAGGAATAATGGTTGGGTTGAGTTTTTTATTGGTAGGAATCAAACTCGATATTCTAGAAGCTCAGACACACTGCGCACCAACCGGTTGCCGGTTGCTATGGACCCAGTGATAATTGCTGGGTTGATTTGATTACAATAAGATTGTGATTATGCTAATTCTTAGGCATGTTTTATTCTTAAGTTTTTCAAAATGCACTTGAGTATTACTATTACCACTCTGCTTTCCCTTTAGTTGCAAACAAGTTTTGTTTACTATTGCTTGAGTATTACTATGTTTTCTAATGTAGCATTGGTATTTTACTGACTTTTCTCTGTTGGTTTGTTTGTTAATTCATTGGCTTGGATTTCTTACAGTGAGGGAGGGTTTTTCAATGCCATCATGAGTTTTCCTTCCAATTACCCAAATAGTCCACCAACAGTGAAATTTACTTCAGAGATATGGCATCCTAATGGTTGGTTTTTCTTATTTGTGTTTTTTGGTTTGATTTTAACCACATGGAACTGGAGTTTTTCTGTTTAATTTGCAGTATACACTGATGGCCGGGTTTGCATATCAATCCTCCATCCTCCTGGTGACGATCCTAATGGTTATGAGCTAGCAAGTGAGCGCTGGACACCTGTTCATACCGTACGTGATGCTATAAAACCATAAGAATTTCACTTTTCATTATTAAACCTATTTAGCATAGTTTATCTTCAATACCTTCTAAGTTCTAATTGAGTGTGCTATTGTTCAATAATAAAATCAAAACGTTGAAACTTCCTTCACACACTTTAAATTGAAGTGGCAGATACTGCAAAAATAACGTTTAAATTGAAGTTGCAGATACTGCAAGAAAGTACTTTAAAGCTCCTTTTCTTTTCCTTGCTTGTATAAATGGGCATATTACAAATTCCAATATACTACTACTAATGTTGAAGACTAGTGTGATTAATATCAATACACATATTGGCAAAGTAGTTGTTTTTCAATGAAGAGCGACAAAGTTAAAGACTGAGGTTGAATCATGAGTTTTCCAGCATAATGTATCAAACGAAATAGCTTTAAAATGTTTGTAATGACTTAAAATGTTTATTGTATTGAAACTAAATTGGAGTGTTAAAAATTTCACGGTTGGCTTTCCATTAATAACTTGCTGGGTGTCCTAGGAAAATCGTATGCTACTCTATGTTCTCCACTTGTGATTCCATATACTTGCTACTTGTGAAACTATAAACTATTCAAATTTTATTTGTACTAATAAGTAATTGTATATGCTATCTTGCAGGTAGAGAGTATAGTATTGAGTATCATATCAATGCTTTCCAGTCCTAATGACGAATCTCCTGCAAATGTTGAAGCAGCAGTAAGTTTGCTAATTATTTCTATTCACTTGATTGTTTTATTGCAACCTACATCTTTCCTATCATAGGTTACTTACTTGTATCCTAGAAAACATAAAGGTGCCTTAACAGTAGTCAGTAGGTATTCAACATGATGTGAAGTTTTCTAGTGGGTGTTAGTACTTGTTGATACTGAGATGTTACATTGCAAAATACCATTTGCCTATATAATACTTCTCCAATTTGTAAACAGAAGTGAACAAAAAGTTCTTATAGGTATTGTTGATTTCCGCGAGTTTCTAAATCCAGTCACAAAATGTTACGGTTTAGTTCCTGTGTCTTCCGCATTAATAATTAGTTTCTGCATGGCCATTCATGTATCAACTTCAAGCAACTTTCCAACCGATCACTTGATTTTTGACTCCATAAAACCTTGCACGTGATGTATAGGCCTTCGGATATTTTAGGATTCAGGCCTTGTTTGGATAAACATCTTAATTAAGTGCTTATATCATAAACACTTACCATATTAGTGCTCATGTATGAGCTATTTATATGACAAGAGATAAAATAGAGTTGAACTGTTTTCACATACATTATAAGCTGTTTTCATAAGCTATCATGGAGAGCTCAAGCAAATGAGCTGAAAACCGCGTATGAACAGGTCATATACTGTTTACATAAGTTCTGCAAATCAGTCTCAGAATTGCTTTTGCCAGTAGATAAAAGTTCAAATTAACTAATCCAAATAGGTCCTTGACATAAAGTTCTAAAATTCACATGTGCCTCAATCTTGGTAGTTTTTCTTAATATCTAGTTTGTTCTTATAAGACCTATGCTTGATCTAATTTGCAGAAAATGTGGAGAGATAATAGAGATGAATTCCGGAAGAAGGTTGGCCGATGTGTAAGGAAGTCACAAGAAATGTTGTGATCGCCTGCACATCATGGTGCTTTTGTGAACCAGAGGAACTTACAACATACCTTAATTAATTGGTTCACTCTTTGCTTTTTGATCTGTGTAAGCATAGCTTTTTGGAAGTTGGCCACACTGCACTCTATTTTCTTCAGTTCCATATGCTAGGAATTGGAAACAAAAACTGTATTCTAAGTGCTTTGGCTGGTGGTTTGACATGGGAAATTTACTTTGTTCATTTGCATAACCTTTTCTTTTTTTAAATTTGATGAGTTTAATTAGGTGCTTTGTTGGGGTTTTCTGCTTAATATATTACTTTCAATTATGCATTTTGTGGTTATGCTCTGATTGGTTGATTTCATTTTATATTTTGCAATATGAGATATGTTAAACCTGTTTTCTTAGGAATCAGGAATACCCTTCGCCTTTCGCCCTTGTTAAATCTTTTGGGTCATGTTATCAAGCGTCTTAGGGACTAAGGAAATTAAAAATAGAAGTTTTGTTTAACTTTTGATCTTTTAAAACTTTGAATACACACCATTTTTCAACACACTATTTTTTAACACACTATTTTTTATATAGGTTTCCTTAACTTTTGCTCTAAGGTCATTCATTGTTATTTTTCTAATCTTAATTTTTCATTACAATAAATTCTACCAGGTCTAGATGTCCATCCATGCCTTTGTATATTGAAAAGTGGTCAATAGGCTAGGGATAGTTTAACTTCATATTTCAATGATCTCCTCTTCTCTAGTAGCCTTGGGATTAGAGCCGTCAAAGGCTCGGTCCGTTTAGCCCGATTAATTATAGGGCTTGGGCCTTAAATATTGAGCCCGAATTTTAATAGGGCTTTTTAGTCCGGTCCTAAAAAGCCCGATACCCGTTAGGGCTAGTCCGAACGGGCCGCGGGTAGCCCGCATAGCAAAAAATATCATATAAATTATCTATATTTTTCAAATAATTCTTTACTTAGTTGATTATTAAAGTGAAAAATAAAAGTGAAAATTCAATGAATTAACACAAATATAAATGTAATATAAAATTATATTTACTCATTTCATTATTTATAATTTTAAAGATCAAATGTATAAATATCTATAACCATAACATATCTAATTTATTTAAAATTGATTTCCTCGCCATTTTAGTTTACGACGTTTGCACAAAAATGTTTACAATTTATTTTTGTGCTAGACATTATTTAAATTTTTGTGCTAGACATTATTTAAACATATTGAAAATATCATTTATAAAAAAATTTATAGGATTATTTTATGGTAACATTTTTATAAAAAAAATGTAATTTTTAATACGGGCCGGTCCGTTTAGCCTGCAGCCGTGTAGGGCTGGACTCGGGTAGTATATTTCAAGCCCGTTTTCTAACCGGGCTTTTTGACCCGACCCAATAAAGTCCGAAACCCGTTAGGGCCGGCCCTAAACGGGTTGGGCCGCCCTTTTTGACGGTTCTACTTGGGATAGTCATTGCTTGCTATACCTTTGTACTGAGTTCTGTGCTTGCTTGCAACTATGCAGAGTCATTTATTGTAAAAAAGTACAACACAATCCCAAATCAAATGTGCAAAATATTTTTTTGGTGTTATTCCTTTGATTCTTAGAGGAAACGGGTATTGACACTCCGGAGTTTTGTCGGAAGGGATGTAAAATTTTACAAATAGTTCTACAAAATAAAATAATTAAACATATACAAATAAAAACCCCAAATAATCCATAAATAAATTTTATTTAAACTTGTGTCCTTCAAAATTTTCTTTTATCGAGAGTCACTATATCTAGTAAATCGCTTGCTAACGAGTGTGTCCCAAGGTTGATTCAGGTAAACAATTCAATTGTCAATGCATTAATTTCTATAAACTACTATCTAAAGGTTGTTATTGAGTGTCTTAGGACACTTGTCAGCATTTCCTTTTTGAATAAATAAAATGAGTTTAAGGAAAAATAATTGGTGTTTGAAGGAGCTCCTTCCAAGGACGTACTCGGAGAATACCGGGTTCGATTTTCAGGGAGAACAACGCTTGGCCAATTCGCATGCCTCTACACATGAGCCGGATTAGTCGTCCACCATTGGTGGGTTCGAAACCGGTGTGAAAGCCAAAAAAATATATAATTGGTGTTTGGATATTCATATAAAAGTTCAATGAACTACAGAAGTTAATTTTAAAATTAAATATTACTAATTCTAACTTCAAATAGAATCAATTCTACTAAAAACATTTTTTCAAAAATTCTACTAAAAGCAAACATGTAGAATCAAATTCTACTAAAAGCAACCAAACTTAGAATCAAGCGAACCCTGATTTTTAGTAAGCTGATTTAGAGTCATCACATTTAGTAAATATGAGCTTTTGGATACAAAAATAAGCTGGTTTTCATTTTAATGTCACATCATATTTACAACATTACATGGTATGTAAACGGTTTGATCTTTGTTCTTTGTCTAATTTGCCCAATGTCAAATGTATCAACTTCAAAACAATTGAGATTACCCGCTGGTCAGGTTTAAACTTTAAACCCCTCAATCAAATCTGGATCACCATCTGGATTGCTAGGATCAGATTATTAATTAATACTTCTTTTCCCTTGAAGGGTTAAGGGCGGGTTTATTTTTATATGATTTCTCCCTAGTAAGAAACTCAGTAATAAAGTGAGTCTTCTTAAAAGAAACGGTAATAAAACGAGCAAAACAATGGTTTGAATTCCGATACATATGATTTATTTGCTTGTTTATAAACCACTCTTGCCACCAAAATTGTCATAAGCAACAACAATCATGAAGTATTCAAACTTCTTTCTAGCAAACGCTCATTAGACTGGGAAAATTCACATATTGTTGTCTGCAGTTGATAATTTTATTTCGTAACTTATATGGATGTATTTCTTATACAGAATACATATATATTTTTTGATCAACATGTACAGAATACATAGACCTTAACATAATATTGTATTTTGCCAACTGCTGCTATGTCCACCTGCACACTATTAATCTAGTTTTGCAGGCTTTACATGATTTCCCATTCTGATCACGATGCCATCAATATCTCTAACGTACCCAACCTTTTGGCCCCACTCCTTCATCTCTGGCTCGCTCACCGGCACCGCTCCGTTCTCCACGGCCCTCTGAAACATCAAATACATAATCAATCAGTCAACAACAAACAATAGAACATAAATCATTCGTTCGGTTCAAAAACATTTGATTTCTTGTTCTAGTTGTAAATTGCAGTTCTCACATAGCAAAAAAAATTGTCCTTTATATAAGACCGTCTTTTGATTATTTTTTTGGTACAACCCTCTTTGAATTTTGAACACATTAATGATTTCTTTATCAAACACTTATTTATTTTACATTTTGTTTGCAATCAACAATAAAAACTATGAAGAGAACATAAACTAATTCTCTTGAAGGATAAATTTATAAAAATCATATCAATTATCAATAAATTTAACACTACCACTTAGTACTTTCTTAATTCATGTGATTTAGACAAAAGGCAGAGGTGGAGGCAGGTTGAGCCTTGTGTGGGCACCTGCCTTCACAAACTTTTGTAAAAAAAAAAGTAATTCACAAACTTTTGTAAAAAAAAAGTAATTTTAACACTGGTAGCTGCCTTTATCTTCCAAACTCATGAAGATAAGCAAACAAAATGGCAGCTAAAATATTCCTCAATCAACGTTAATGTTAACGTGAATTTCAATTGGTGTAGATAAATATGATACCTGTTGCCATTTCAGAGGGAGTATATGTACAACATCTTGACACATATGCTTATCATAGACATTGATTTTTCTTTTTGTCTCCCATTTTAGAGGAAAAAAGAGATGGATTAGAGAATTAGATTAATTTTTTTATTTTCTTCACACATCATAATTGTGTATTTTTATGCCATTTAATATTTACATAAGTTAAATTACCAAACATGTTAATTTCAATAAACTAACTTTTTAACTATAAACCCTAAAAAAAAACTATTGCGTCGCCAATCTCTTAAAAGTAAACAAAACTATTTTGATACAAAATTTACCTCTTTTTTTTCTCCCTAATAGGTGTCCAAGAACACCAATTACCATGGCATGTTTTTTATATTATAACAAACAACAATTCAAACATGCTCTGCATCAAAAAAGTGGAAACTCATTGTCCCACTCCCACAGCCAAAGAAATGATACTAAACTCACACCCAATCTTGTCTTTATTCTCCTTCTCCTCCTTCTATTTTCTAATATTGTCTCTCTAGTCCTCTTCTCCCTTTATTCTACTCTAGATTCCTCCATTGCTGATTTTCCAAAAGGTAAATCTAAAATCTCATTTATTTTAAATTTAAATTTTACTATCTCAATCTTATGTATTCTTTCTTACAAATTTATACTTATATGATGCCACCACTATCCAAAATTTCTTGCTCCACCACTGTCAAGATGGTTTGTTTTATATTTAGAGACCGATATAGTAATACCTTTAATAGTTTATTATTTGCTCCCTCCGTCCCTATATTAAAAGGCCTTTTGCTTTTTTGCTTTTTTCATTTTTATTGAGAAAAGTTTATAGTGTAGTTATGTGTCCTTTCATCTATGAATGTACCTAAAATATCATTTGTTTGCGTATGTAGTAAATTTTTATTTTTCAAACTTCAAGACAACTTAATCGTATTAATTAGAGATTTATTTGAAAAGAAACAATAAATGTATTTAGTAATTTGAAAATGAGTTTATATATAGAGACAAATTTTTAGTCAAATAAATGTTTATATATATACACACACACACACACATAAAGACGAAGGGATTTAATCTATTTATAGCTGCAAACTAAGAGTTGCAATACATACATAAGAGTATTTTTGATAAATCAATAATTATGATTAATATTGAATTAAACTTTAAAAACGACAGCTAAATACTCCCTCGTCCCTTAATATAAACTCTCATTGCGAATTTCACAAAGATTAAGAAAAGGTGAAAGTGTAATTAATACGTTCATTATATGTGGGAATATTATTAAAATGTCATTGTTTGTAGTGTATTCAAATTGAACTTTTTCATATTTCAAGGTAAATTAGTAGTATTAATGATTTCTTTATCAAACACTTATTTATTTTACATTTTGTTTGCAATCGACAATTAAAACTATGACGAGAGCATAAACTAATTCACTTGAAGGATAAATTTATAAAAATCATATCAATTATCAAAATAAATTTAATACTACTACTTAGTAGTTTCTTAATTCATATGATTTAGGCAAAGAGGGTTTGTTTATATTCAGATGTAGTAATACCCTTATTAATAGTTTATTATCTGCTCCATCTGTCCCTATATAAAAACACCTTTTGCTTTTTTCATTTTTATCGAGAAAAGTTGATAGTGTAATTTTTTTTTTTTGAAAGTGTAGTTATGTGTCCTTTTATCTATGAATATGAATGTACCTAAGTTATGTGTCCTTATCTATGAATGTACCTAAAATATCATTTGTATGTTTATGTAGTAAATTTTGCTTTTTCAAATTTCAAGACAACTTAATGGTATTAATTAGAGGTTTATTTGGAAAAGAAGCAATAAATGTATTTAGTAATTTGAAAATGAGTTTATATATAGAGACAAAATTTTAGTCAAATAAATGTTTATGTTTATATATATAAGGACAAAAAGATTTAATCTATTTCTAGCTACAATAAATAACTTATGAGTTGCAATAAATACTTAAGAGTATTTTTTTTTTCAATCAATAATTATAATTAATTAATATTGAATTAAACTTTAAAAACGACAACGAAATACTCCCTCCGTCCATTAATATAAACTCTCATTGAAAATTTCACAAAGATTAAGAAAATCTAAAAGTGTAATTAATATGTTCATTTTGTGTGGGGATATTGCTAAAATGTCTTTGTTTGCAATGTATTTAAATTTGACTTTTTCATATTCCAAGATAAATTAGTAGTATTAATTAGGGTTATGTTTGAAAATTAAAAGAGAGGTTATATTTAGGGACAATTTTTTTTCTTAATGGGTGTTTATAATTAGAGAGAGGGAGTAAGAACTAAATATCTCGCAAATGTGAGAATTAAAAAAAGAGCAAAAGTAACAATTTTAGAAGTCTTTACAACAATTCACAACTGCACCTATATAGCCCTTAATCAAGGTATTTTTTTTGTTATATCAAAAGAGGTTTAACACAAGGACTTTTGAGGAGGAAGTTACCCATCCTAGTACTACTCTTGCTCAAGCACGCTTAACTGCAGAGTTCTGATGGATCCAATGCCAATGCATTAGTGCTTATTTGAATCAAGGTATTTAACTACTCTTGTTTTATTTTACATTTTGTGTGCGCTCAACAATAGATACTAAGAGGAGAAGTAAAACTTATTCTAATTTTATAAAAAATTATACATCTATCAATATGTTTAATAGTACCACTTCCCTTTTTGAAGGACTAACACTTACCTTTTTTTTTAAATGAAGGACTACCACTTACTTTCTTAATTAATGTAATTTTAATTTAATTTAAGAAAAAAGGTCTTATATTTAGGCCCCGTTTGGTTTGAGCTTATGAAAAATAGCTTATGTAAATAAATAAGCTTTTATTTTAATTTATAAACTCTCACTAACGAAAATTGTATCTTCATAAACGGTTTTTTCATAAACTACCTTAAAAACTTGTAAATAATACATAAAAACTTATTTATTTACATAAGCTGTTTTATATAAGCTTTAAAATAAGTTAATCCAAACGGGCCCTTATTTAGACACCGAAGTACCTTTAATCATTTACAAGTTGTAACAAAAAAAAATCATTTATAATATCATTTAATCCATTTAATTAAAAAGGAATGAGAGAGTAACGAATAAATTAAAGAAATTACAACTTCAAATTATGGTAATTACTACAGTTAATAATTGATTAACATCAAATGGATTGTTTTTCTTGAGGGATTAACGGCAGATAGATCATGTGATTACAAATGTGATTACGTACCTTGTAAGCAGCATCAACGTCCGTGTAAACAAAACAAACTTCAACCGGTGGTCTTTCTTGTTTAGATCTAGTGACGTGAACAGCACCGGTGAGATCATCGGTTTCATGCTGGTGGATAGGAGTGAAAGCAATAGTTGTATGACCACTTTCCAACTCTCCCCATCTGAGATACATGATTGAAAAATGAATATTAAATCAATGTATATAATAACACTAATTAATTATCTCTTAATATTGACATTAAATTTGTTATGAAGATGAAAAAGAAAACAAATAAAATAACCTATGTGATTCGTCTAAGCGACGAACGGAATAGCCAAAGGCTTTGGAATAGAAAGCTACCGATTCAGCTACGTCTTTTACGTAAAGCACCGTGTATGCAAATTCTGGGCTGAGATTTGACGCCATTGTTGTCTTGTTCATGATATTCTTGTCTTCACTTATGTAGTTTTGTTTTGATTTACATTGATGGAGCTATTCAATTTTCAAGAAGGATCGATTCGTGTACGTGGAGAATTATTAGGAGTTGCACGTGGAGTTCATGCACGTTGTCACTTGTTCGCTGCATGCCTTCTTTTATTTGATGGACAAGGTTAGGCATTACTATTAGAATTTTTTTAAAAGGGAAGGTTAGGTACAATTGTTCATTGCCTTCTTTTGTTACGTGACAATTAGGGTACCCATGAAAGAATGATGAGTAATTTACCTCAACCAATGTGCATTCACCTTTTTAGGTGGTATCCATAAATTATCTTGGTCCCACCAATAAATTGTTCATTTTCATTGGTTAGTCGATAAATTATCCACCATTTTTCAAAGGTGATCTAGAAAAAACCATGAATTTATAATATTTAATATTGATTTGTTAATCAATATTTGATAGAGAAGTGAAGGCAACATTTTCTTTTCGATATTTTCTAACACTTATTTTTTTATTAGATGAAATTTTTGTATGTCTTAGACACTTTACAAATGACTCTTATGTAATTTGGTGAGCCTCATATAAATTTTAGCAATTAAAAGAACTACAAGTTAAAAAAAAATGTTGAAAAAGAAAGTGTTGTTAACTCATCCATCTCATATTTGATATTACTCCATTTACACTTTACAGGGTGAATTACTTAATACTTTAGATGAGTTGGATTACTTGGTAACAAATGATCCAAATGCATTGAATCGGCCTTGGTTTCTTTATGGTTAGAATGAGGGCACATTGTTTTAACTTAGATAGGAGAGAGAATGGAAAGGAGGTGTGTAAAGAAAAGTTTAGTAAGGAAAGTCTAAATCAGGATGAATCTAGAACTAAGGAAGTAGTGAAAGAGGTAGCTTTTGAAGAGAAAACAATGTCAACCATGGATGTGATGTCTATGATAGGAAAGAAGCTTTCTAAGAAAACTATAAAAGGTAGGAAATAAAGGAAGTCATAGGGTGTCAGAGACAAAAATTGAAGACACACTGCATGTCTTAGAAGAAGGCAAGACCTTAGGTGGGGAAGTAGAAGTTGACACTACAAGAATTCTCCAATTTACTATCCAATTTAAAATTGCGTTACTGAGGGATTTAGATCCTCAGTAATTACTGACGGAATAAACCTTCAGCGACACCAAAAAAACTCTCAATAATGTTACTGACGGATAAAACCCACAATAATTCTGTGAGTTACATTACTAAGGGATAAATCCGTCAGTAATATCATTAATGAACCTGCCAATCGTTACTGGCAGAAATATTCCGTCAGTAATGGTAATGCATGACAGCCGCACAATAGCTTTGCATTACTGGCGGATATAAATCCGTCAATAATGTTATGCCGGATTAAATAATCCGCCACTAATTGTAAATATCCGCCAATAATGATGTGAATTAAATATCTATCAGCAACGCAAATTATCCGCTGGTAATGGAAATGAAAAATCTGTCGGTAAACACTTGTTTCCATAACTGAGAAACGAACCTAGATTACATCCCTTTATTTTCTTACTCACGTTTGGTGAGAACTGAGAACCAAATCGCGTGTTTGCTCTTCTCTCCTCTCAGAAACACAAATTACTTCTCCGCCTTTCTCTTCTCTCCTCTGAGAAGCAAATCGCAGCCTTTTTCTTCTTCTGAATCTTTTCACAAACAAATTGCAAGCTTTTCTCACAACAACAAACAAACCCAATCGCTGACTCTATCTTCTCCTTCAATTGTCTTCTTCAAATCCAGCATCTCTCTCTCAGTTCTCACTCAGATTAAGCCGAGGTAATCCAATTGATTCTTCAGTTTCTCATTCATTCTCCAATTGCTTGTTTTAGGGTTTAGAATTAAGATTTGGGAATATTTTTAGGGTTTTAGAATTGGGGAATGGGGATTTAGAATTGATGTTAAAGTTTTTTTTGTTATGTTTCATTATTATTTGCTGTTGTTTGAATTGTAGTTCATGCCTTTAAATTTTAGCATATGAACAAATTAACAATGTGGTATATTCCTTTGTTTGTGACTTGTGAATGAAACATGTTAAATAGCGTCTATAGTGTAGTGTAATTTGAACAATTTGCTAGTCCTATGATATACTATTTTGGGTCTATTTGATGTTTTCACATTTAAACACAGTAGCGGATCAGAGACCACTAGCTTGTCCGCTACCCAAGAGGCGCTATAGCACCTTGAGCGGCTGTTATTGCGAACTGCTCTGCTATGGCCATAACCGCACGACCGATGTTCGCTTCGCTACGCCGCTATAGCGCTATTAACTACCTAGGCTTGGTTGTCATTTTCATTGATTATCAAGCTTGTGTTTTGATAATGTTAGTTCCATAGGCAAACTCTTTGTGCTTATGTGGGAATTCCATGTTTTCTTATAGGACACTTTGTGACCGTTGTCCATATCCACGAGATCAAGTTATATGTTTGTAGCAATTTCTTTAATTTTACTTCATTTTTTTTTCTTGTTTTATTAGCCTTATTTGTGTCAACTATCTTGTTTGAAGAGTATTTCAACATGTATTTTTTTTCTTCTTCCGGTTGTATCTTAACTTAATCAATATGTCTCTTTAATCTGACTATCTGTATGCTTTATTTGGCTTATGATTCTTTTCTTCCTTATTTTTACACTCAAATAAGAGAGCTTAAATGAGTTTTTATGGTGAAAAGTTACTAGGAGCTTTCGTCTCTGTAATGTGACAATGCTGTCAAGTGCTACAAGCATTCAATTTCTTAATTAGGGGTAGTTCATTTCTAGTTGAATGTTAATCAACTACGTTCTTTTGGTAATAAGTGTAGTTTTGGACTAAATGAATTACAAATAAGAAAAACCAAATCAAACATAAATCAATAACAACCAGCCTTTTCTCACTAGTTAGCCCTCTTATTAGTCTTGTTATTATATTATTAGGCTGCATTTATTATGTTATTAGGTAACAACCAGCAGTTAGTGTCTTTGACGAGGGATGTGTTTTACTGTGCTGGTGGTTTCAGAGTCGTTATTTTGCCTCGTTATTTTTTGAATAACATGTTTTGATGGATAACAGGCCTTGAGAAAGTATGGGAGGTAAAACCATTGGTCGATGCCAAAAGAGTTATGAATATTCTACAGCCTAAAGGAGCGCTGCTTGTTAAGGAGTGGGTAAGTCATTCTGCTAACTGCATCGTCATCGTCTCTCAAAATGGCATACAATCTGCCTTCAAATTTAACGTTTTCATATTCTGTTTCATTTTCACTTGCAGATGAATAAAATAATGGCGTGGCAACTTGGCGATCTATCCAGAACTGTAGAGGATTGCATTGCATGGTTGGAAGAAGCCAATTCCAAGCGAGTAAAGTTGGAGTGAGGTTCACTGATGCAGGCAAAATTATGGTAAAGATGACCAAATATTCTGCAAGTAATTTTGACCCACTTTCTAACAATGGGGTGCTCCTATGAATTACAAGAAGAGAAAAGTTGATAATTTTTTTGATTAATTTGTTGATTTACACAAAAAATAGTTTATTTTTAGTTTTCTGGATTGTATGAATATTATTGAAATATTTATGATTTTGTACGAAAACTCTATATAAATTATATGAAATTATGATGATATGTCGTTTAATTAATTTGTGTCTTTTTAAATTTTATTGCCTTAATTTATTTGTGTTTATTTAATTTATTTCTTTAATTAAAATAAAAAGTGGGATTGATTTCTAAAAAAAGTGTATAGTACATTACTGGCGGAAATTTCCCTCATTAATGTAAATCTGCTTTATCATTACTGGCGGAATTTTCCCTCAGTAATGTTTGAGGTGGTTTTGACAAAGCATTACTGAGGGATTATTCCGCCAGTAATTACTGACAGATTGTTCGGCCAGTAATTATTGAGGGAATAATCCCTCAGTAATGCTTTGTCAAAACCATCTCATCATTACTGAGGGAAAATTCCACCAGTAACATTACTGACGCCAGTATTACCGAGGGACCTTTTTCCTCAACAAATCCGCCAGTAATGTGTATTACTGAGGGATTTGATACACTACTGAGGGATTAAATATGTCAATAATAACCAAAATTCTTGTAGTGTGATGAACATTCAAAAAATCAAAATTTTTAAAATCTCATCAAAGCTCTAGAAAAGTTTAAAGTTAATATGCCCATAAAAGAAATGGTCGAAAAGAGTCCATGTTGTATGAAATTCTTGCAAGAGATCTTGAAGTTGGATGAGGAACCTTCTAAGGAGGGATTTATTTCTCTAAAAAAAAATTGTTGTGTTGTTCAAGATTTTCAGGTACCAAAAGAAGAAGATGATCCTGGATACTTTGATATTCCTGTTAATGCAGGAAATGTTTTTGTAGGAGAAGCCTTATGTGATTTGGGGGGAAATGGCAATCTAATGTTGTTATCTACTTTTAACTAGATTGGGGGACTAACTTTGCGTCCTTGCTTTATGAACATTGGTCTTGCAGATGGCGGAAAGACAAAACCTGTTGGCATGGTCAGAGACGTGATGGTTGACGTTGATGGATTCAAGTTCGAAATCAATGTCATCGTTTCAAAAGATAAAGGAAAGCAAGAAAAGATAAAGGAAAGCAAGACTACCCATTGATTTTAGGACGGTCATTCTTGGCAACAACTAAAGCTTTGATTGACTTGGAGCAAAAGGTGTTCATATTCATAAGGTCCAACAGGTACTATCAATGATACAAGGTGACTCCATCATCAAATGCTTAAGATGAGGGGATGAAGTTTGCTGACAATTGGGAGAAATTCAAAGCTATGATAGACTATTCCAGTGAATCAGAACCTAAATAAGAAAGAGAAGAAGGCTCATGGTCTGAAGAAGCTTATGAATGGTTAAAGCCTGAAGGAGATTATGGATGGTCAAACTATGAGGAAGAGCCAGAAGAAGAAGAGATGTGGAACCTGGAGGTTTGGAGTTCCCAAGCTTAACTTAGATACATGCTTCAAGCTCGAGACACTAAACAAGCATTCAATGGGAGGCAACCCATCTTTTTATTTTTCAAATAATTTTAAATTTCAGTCATTTATTTTACATAGCCACACTATCTCTTAAATTATTTCTTTTGTTGTTGCTAACTCACGACTAGGCTCGTTGTTTTTACATGAATTGCATAACTTTTCCATTCAAAAATAAAAAAATTTGTTTTAATCTAGGAGAATTGTTTCAAACATTTTCAGCAGAGGGCTAGCTTACTTCCAAAGTTCAAGAGCGCGATAACTATTGGAGCTTGTTGCGGAAGATACTTAGAAAACGTCACCACTACATTTATGTATAGCATAACCGGTGAGATTTTGAGCCAAATATATATTCCAATTTGTTTCTACTTTTTTTCTTTCATTACGAGTGTTCCATGTTGAATTGCTATTTTTGCTCAAAATTTCGGTTGTTCTCTAAGGACTATCGGTTGTATTTTTATACACACGAGACCTTTGTTTTTGGTAACTAGAGCCTATTTTCAAGCCACCTTGCATTATTTTTTTCTTGGTTACTTTAGTGGGCCAAATTAAAGGGACGATCGATGGAAAGGTTATGAACCCTAATGATTATATCTCTTTAATTTATTTTTTGGAGTTAGACAGGTTAGTGAAATACTTGTCATCGTTTGAAATTAAGTTTGCTTTTTGGAATTAACAACATCTTAAGTTTGGGGTTGGATACTAGTAGAACTTGGTTATCAAAAAAAAAATTGAAAAAGAAAAAATGTAGATAAAACATCAAAAGGATGGTCTAAAAAAATAATAATTCAAGAGACAAATAAAAGTTTGATCCCTTAAAAAAAGAATAAGTAGTTCTACTAGTGCCGAAATTCTGTGAACTGACAAAGTTTGTGAATGAAGTTACAGGTTTAGATGACAAAGTTCTTCAAAGTATTTCAATTAGGGAATCCTTGGAATCTAACTCCAAAGTGCTTGTTAGCCTACTTTCCCAAATATATCTCACCTTTACTTCAGCCATGTTATAAATGATATATCTCTTGAATGTCTCTTTAGAATTGCTTCAATCTCATAGAAAGGTACAATCACATGACTGCTGGAGTGTGGAAAATGCCTTGACCAACACCACTAGCTTAAGGAGATATATACGTGTATCTTGCAATTGTATGTGGTTGAAAGTAAGAGTGTCTTCTCTAAACCTGTTCCGCTTGCATGGAGGTGGTAAGTTAGTCAAGTCTGATAATGAAAGGAATAACAATCTGAGAAAATCTCCGGAAAGGTATGTTTCATTCTTTAAATTCATGTAAACTCTAACTTCTTTCTATTGTGTTGCTTGCGTACAAACAACAGTTTAAGATTGGGGTTGTGATGACAAAACATTATAAGACATTTTTGGCTATGTTTTTAGTACTTTTCTTTACATTTGAAGACAAATAAGTTGAGAGATAGAGGAGTTGTTAATGGTTTGAGGAACATATTGTAGTGTTTTCACTCGGGTTATTGTAATTCACTTTTATCCTAGACCATGCAACTCTATAGATGTTTAGAGTGTTTTGTAGTGAGAAATCATGTAAATAAACAAATCAAGATATCACATGAAGGATCAAGAATATAAAGATTGAAATCAATGGTTCCTAGAAGGTTTTTAAAGACAATACAAAGTGAAGAAAATTCATTTCAAGTTCCTTAAGAGTTTCTAGACGGAAGAATGATCGAAAACGAAAGAAGAACACAAGAGTTCGCATATCAAAGGTTGCCTCAGGCGCCTATCCATGCATCATTAGCGCTTGAGGAAATATTGCTACTGCCCTGGGCGCCATTAGCCCCCCTGCATGCGCCATTAGTGCCCGGCTGGGGGTATTTTTTTACCTGCAGCTTGTTTTCCAAGCTGGATCGGTGCAAAAAGCCAAGTTTTCTTATCATAAACCATACCCAATCATTTGCTATAAATAGAGATCCTTGCACTTAAAGGTGAGAAAAACACAAGAAGGGGAGGTTGAATTGTGTTTGCTTTTTCTTCGTTTTCTCCTACTGAAGTCACTTGTCAGAAGCAGATAGCGTTCAGCTACTGAAATGATAATCAGAATCTAAATGCAATGGATAAAACAGAGAGAGAGAGAGAGAGAGAGAGAGAGAGAGAGAGAGAGAGAGAGAGAGAAGAAAGACACAAAGATA
>Ga0315914_1002041_pt1 | contig 30888 bp, 20 predicted proteins | sample MpolenodulesMG_FD_203920 | JGI IMG/M metagenome (GOLD analysis project Ga0315914, IMG submission 203920) | Medicago polymorpha root nodule microbial communities from Los Angeles, California, United States - elongated nodules | ecosystem: Host-associated > Plants > Roots > Nodule | place: USA...
CAATCATTGGAAAGATATAGTATCTTGCCAGCACATAACTTTGGCACATGGCCTTAATTGACAACAATGCATAATCTAATTACTGTTAAGATAAAATAACAATTGGAATATGCTGCAAAGGTGCTTCCTAGTTACTTGGACACATAATCATTCAAATAGGTGGGCCTACGAGTCATCCTCTTAGTGTGGCCTATAGCAGCATTTGTATCATATATCTCGTTGAAATAGTCTACAGATTAGATGGATGAACTTCACCGCCTATAGTGTAAGCATGGTGGGCAAATTAAAATACTTTATACTTAAGAGTTTAATTTTCATGTATGATCACAACCATTTGCTGTATGACTTGTCACTATAAAAGTCAAACAAATCGAGTGATCTAACGATATATTATGAAATGTGATACTCTAAACTCAAATAAAATATTATTGTCTTGTTTATAAATAGAGTTTGATTTGCATAGGAGAATTTCAAATAAAAACTTCTATAGTATTAAAAAATTCTTTCGCGAGGTTCAAGATACTGCATTGACATATAAAACAGCATAATTCACGTTTTCACTTCATTAAAAAAAACAACAACGAGTTTTAAAAATATTTCCCTTTACATCATGGATAACGATTTACTTATACAACAAATGAATAAACAAGTATATCTATTTCCTAGTTTCACTATCAGAGCATCATTGACTAATATATAAGTTAGTATTTTCCATAAATCAAATACACACGCAATACAATAATAAACAATAACAAGGTGCAAATGCTTAATCTTCAAACAAACTAGAAGCATGGGAAGACTTGGACTAAGTCGTGTCAACTGAGTTAGGAATTTGATAAAATTATGAAAATGATTAGAACAATCAAATCAAACACAGACAGAATGGAGAACAATAACAAGGGGCTTATGCTAATGGTGTTTTTTTCCTTCTTTTGTTCCATGCCCACTTTCTCTATACAGAAAACTTTTACTACTATTGCTCCAAATCAGTTTATGCAATTCGGTGATACTCTTGTTTCTGCAGCTGGAATGTATGAAGCAGGTTTTTTCAACTTTGGCGATTCACAACGCCAATACTTTGGTATATGGTACATGAACATATCACCACGGACTATTGTGTGGGTTGCCAATAGAAATACTCCCACACAAAACTCGACAGCAATGCTGAAATTCGACGATCAAGGAAGTCTTGTTATTGTGGATGGCTCCAAAGGCATTATCTGGTCCTCCAATTCATCAAGAATTGTAGTGAAATCGGTTATTCAGCTTTTGGATTCGGGAAATCTTGTCCTGAAAGATGCAAACAACTCTCAGAACATTCTGTGGGAAAGTTTTGACTATCCCGGTAACACTTTCCTTGCTGGAATGAAGCTGAAAAGTAACTTAGTTATTGGTCCATATAGATATCTCACATCTTGGAGAAGCCCTCAAGATCCGGCTGAAGGTGAGTATTCATATAAGATAGATATGCATGGTTTTCCTCAACTAGTTACAGGAAAGGTTGCAACAATTTTGTACAGAGGAGGACCATGGAATGGATTTCTTTTCAGTGGTTCTTCTTGGCAAAGATTGTATAGAGTCTTGAACTTTTCACTAGTGTTCACTGACAAAGAAGTCTCTTATCAATATGAAACTTTGAACAGTTCAATTAATACTAGACTGGTGCTCGATACATACGGAATTTCACAACGTTTGCAATGGTCAGATAGGACACAAACTTGGGAGGCTATATCTTCTCGTCCTACAGACCAGTGTGATCCTTATGACACTTGTGGTATCAATTCTAACTGCAATGTTGATAGCTTTCCAATATGTGAATGCTTGGAAGGTTTCATGCCAAAAGTTCAACCAGAGTGGGAGTCATCAAATTGGTCTAGCGGGTGTGTAAGGAAAACAAGTTTAAATTGTCTCCATGGAGATGGATTTTTACCGTACACAAACATGAAGTTGCCAGACACGTCAACATCTTGGTATGACAAGAGCATGAGCCTTGAGGAATGTAAGACAATGTGTTTGAAAAACTGTACTTGCACTGCATATGCAAATTCAGATATCAGAGATGGTGGGAGTGGCTGCTTACTTTGGTTTAACAACATTGTTGACATGAGAAAACATCCAGACCTAGGACAAGACATTTACATACGATTGGCATCTTCGGAACTTGGTATTTTAACCTTGTATTACATCTTTTGGCTTTTCAGTTAGATATATTTCATCATTTGTCTGATAGAACTGGTACTGCTACCTTAACTGTTTAATTAATAGGAATAGATTACAAAACATCCACAGAGAATGTAACCGTCACAAAAACACATAACTGCCAACATCTGAAAATAATCAACCTCTAGGAATGAGTACTGTTGAAAACTTAAAATTACGTGACACTAATAATTCTCTATTCGCTTTTCCCCATAGATCCTTTTTCCTTCTTTTTAGTAAGCATCTATATCTGCTTGTTGACTGACATTTACTTCAACCATCAGATCATAAAAAGAATAAGAGGAACTCGAAGCTTGCTGGGACTGTCGCAGGAATTATAGGACTAATAGTTCTTATATTGGTCACATCAGTATATAGAAAGAAGCTTGGTAAGCCAAGTGAAAAAAAATAATGATAAAAAAAACACTTACAATGAACTCTGAAATTTGATTGCTTTGTCCCTTTACTTTGTTGACATTAAACCACTTAAATTGTTACTTCAGGGTATATTAAAAAGTTATTTCACAAGAAGGAAGATGATGACTTGTCAACAATTTTTGATTTTTCCACCATCACCAATGCAACAAATCACTTCTCTAATAGAAACAAGTTAGGAGAAGGTGGTTTTGGACCAGTGTACAAGGTAAAGTCTTGCTTACCAAGTTAATTTATCCCCTTATTTCACTAAGTACTATAAGTACTAAAATTTCCAAATATATTACTAGGGTATAATGGTAGACGGTCAAGAGATTGCTGTTAAGAGGCTTTCTAGAACATCAATACAAGGATCTGAGGAGTTCAAAAATGAAGTAAAGTTGATGGCAACACTTCAACACCGTAATCTTGTAAAACTTCTTGGCTGTTCTATTCAAAAAGATGAAAAGTTGTTGATCTACGAATTCATGCCCAATAGAAGCTTGGATTACTTTATTTTTGGTTTGAACTTTCTCACCAACCAAATTAATTTCTCTTAGTTTAGTATTCTCATAATGTAGTTCCCATGCTAACTTAAGAATGTGAAATTTGTTAGATACTTTGCGAAGCAAATTACTAAATTGGAATAAGCGCCTGGAAATTATTAATGGAATTGCTCGAGGGCTGCTGTATCTTCATCAAGATTCTACACTAAGAATCATACATAGAGATATGAAAACAAGCAATATCCTTCTTGATATTGATATGATCCCAAAGATATCAGATTTTGGTTTAGCCAGATCATTCATGGGAGACGAAGCCGAGGCTAATACAAATAGAGTGATGGGATCATAGTAATATCTAACTTACATTTATTTCAATTTAAGGCTTAAATAACTTTTTAATCTTTGTAATATACAATGATTTCAGTTTTCGTTTCTATAAAAGATTTTTATCAGTTTGAATTCCTAAAATACACGAAAGAATGTTTTATGTCCTCGTTACTTTGATAATAATTGTTCATATTTGGAGTATTGGTCCTTAGAATAGAGACTATACATGGACTGTCCAATATCAACAAATATTGCAATCATTGTGTTCTATGTTTTAGGCATTATTACTGATAAGAATTTTATTAGTAAAAAAAAATATGTTCCCAGAACTGTATATTATAGGTTCTGAGAAGTTATTTAAACCTTCGGCTCTGCCATGCTGCACCTCCTTTTAATATACATTTTGCCTAACTTCAATATTTTTTTCTTGCAGTGGATATATGCCTCCAGAATATGCAGCGCATGGATCTTTCTCGATAAAATCTGATGTTTTTAGCTTTGGAGTCATTGTACTTGAAATAATTAGCGGTAGAAAGAATCACGGATTTCGTGACCCTCTACATCGTCTTAACCTTCTTGGTCATGTAAGTTTTGAAGTGTATATGTTTCTCTATCTTGTGACACTGTATTTATTTTGTAGTTGCTTTCCATATATCCCTTTTTTTGGTCTCAATAAATCTTCTGCATGGGAAGAAATTAAAAATGATAAATAATTCATATGATGATAATAGTTTAAAATGAACTCCACACATACCAACACACAAAATAAATCAATCAACCAAAACCCACATTGTAAGTGTTGAGCTTACTCATGTTGTAAGTTTTATGTCGTTTTAGGCATGGAAACTATGGATTGAAGAAAGACCACTGGAGTTAATAGCTGACATATTATATGATGATGAGGCCATATGTTCAGAAATAATAAGATTTATTCATGTTGGTCTATTGTGTGTGCAACAGCTACCAGAAGATAGGCCTAATATGTCATCTGTAGTCTTTATGTTAAAGGGTGAAAAGTTACTCCCCAATCCAAATGAACCCGGGTTCTATGCTGCAAGGGATAATACAAATAGCATGGAATCTTCATCTAAAGAGTGTTCAATAAACGAAGCTTCAATCTCATTGTTAGAGGCCCGATAGAATGCCACTGTGTGATACTAAATTTTGGTTTTGACAAATATAGATATAGATAGATCATAGAACACTAATGTGTTGTACATGTGTAATTTTGTTAGTATGGGTCTTGATAAATTCCTGTTGTAAAAGCAGATTTCAAAAAGTTATTTAAAAGAAGATGCCATTTATATCTGGTATTGTAAATCAATTATTGTTGTAATGTAACAGAATTATAGGATACTTGCTTACTCCAAATTGAACATGTGCTGTCCATTTGTAGAATCGTTTGGAATCTGATATTTCATTTTTTTACCTTTTGGAATATGATTGTTACTATGGAACCATTACATGCTGCAAACATGCTCTCTTTTTGTAAAAGTTAATTGTTATCAGAAGGTTTATGATAGGGGCTCGGGTATAATGTGGTGTCTCAAGTCTCACATTGGTAACTTGGTTCTCTCTTTTATACCTAGCTTTAAGGGAGGATTTTCCGAGTGTTTGAAACTTATCAATTTATATCAGAGCATGTTGTCGATCCCATGAAAAGGGATACCAACGAAGGTGTTGACGGGAAAGGTAGAGTAAAGATTTGTAGAGTAAACTCATCGTGACAACAACTCTTAGACTATGGATATTTTAAAACTGGGCTGGTTGAGTCTATCGGCACACATGCCTATCGCTCCCAGAACAAGTGGAAGAATCGAGAGGCCCATGACTCGAACGCCTAGCCACATGGCTAGGGAGCCAAAATCCTTCCATCCTAAGGCAAGGATTGAGGGGTAAGGAAGCTTCCAAATATCCCTCCCTAATGACAAGACGGTACTTAAGGAGCAAGTAACCTCCCTCAATTATAAGAAAAACTAATGAGCTTCCAGGGAAAAACCCTAATCCTTCCTCTACCACCAGGAAATCAGAGATGGGCCCCATCCAGCTTCTCCTCTTGGAATCACCCACGTGTCCGCCACATGGCATGATCTCCAGGAATCTACAGGGTCCACGAAGGCTCAGGATATCATACGCAACCATGCCAAGCGGTATGAGTATGAGGTCCAAGGGATCTAAGCCAACCCTGACTTAGTCTTCCCCACATATGCATCATGTGTCTATAATCAGGGGGAAAAGCAAGAAGAAGGGGTCATCATGGGAAGAAGTGGAAGGGAGCAATTCCGCTTTCCTCTAGGGTTACTCCCGTTAAATATCAAACTTATGCTCCCAGAGAGGGGATGACCTATATTGATTACATACAAATCTAACTCTAGAAAAGCACATCGCTACTAGGGTTATAGTTATTGTACCTAGTTCAAGTATAGGTGGCATCCACCGTGGGGCCTTGCTAAAAGCCTAAAACTAGCTTAGGTCACACTTTTCAAACCAAAGAAGAGTCGTCTTCCAAACGATGGTTGGTTCGCGTAGCACAACAAACCACAGTGGCGACCCCGGCATGATTGTGGCCATGCAGCAACAGATAGACTCATTGGGACAACAAAACGAGGCTTTGCTCGTAGCAGACTAGCAGTGCAGAACGTTCAGGAACACCAGCAAAATCATGATGATAACGCTCGCTCAGAGTGGGACTGAGGAAGAAGATCGCCAGCCACTGTCATCTGTGATCTAGAACACTCACGTTTCGTATAACTTTAAATCGCCACCCCTTTCTACTTTTGATGGGAAAACCGATCCAATTGAGAACATAACAACGTTGAATACCCAGGTGGCCATCATCCGAGCAGTGGATCCGCTGAAGTGCAAGCTGCTTTCCGGAACACTCAAAGAGGCGGCGGTCTGTTAGTATATAGCCCTCAACCGGTTATCAACAACTGGATACCCAGACATCTCTCGAAGCTAATTTATCAGTTTTCCGCCGGTAAGCATATGGGAAGGTTTCAACGACAAACCTTTTTAACATGAGACAAGGCAAGCATGAGTCCCTCTAAGAGTATCTCGCCTGATTCAGTGAAGCAACCATCAAGGTCACCATAAAGTAATTTTACTATTCCATGTTGAAGGTAGAGCCGAAAAAGGATAAAATAACTTATTTAAGCAGAAGTTATCTGTTTACTACTTGGAAGAAACTTCCAATAAAGAAACCTGACCCAAGATAGTTTACTATTCCATTTTGTATAGAAGAACGCTTTGTGGGTAATGTTCTCTGTGATCCAAGCTTAAGCATAAAAACTATGTCATTGTCCACTTTAAAGATATTGACGGGATTGGAAATGAAAACCACTAGGGATACGTGTAGGCGTCACTAACGGGGAATTTGTGTAACCTTGAGGAGAAATGGAAAATGTGTTGCTATAGATAGGTAAGTTCATATTTTTTTCTAGATTTTGTAATCATGGACATGAAGGATACTTTATTTTCACCAATACTGCTTGGGAGACTAGTATTGGCAACAATAAGAGCTCTAATAAATGTAGATTAGGGCAAGATTATAGTAAGAAATTACAGGGAGTATGCAACTTTTAGCTTATTATGAGGCAAACTCATTCAAAGAGATAACAAATAGATGGGGATAATTGAGCTAACAGAAAGGAAATGACCTAAATAACACCCATAGTTGAAGCTAGTAAAAGAACACAAAGAAGAGAGGTTGACAAAAGGAAATGATCACGTGGAGAAGAGGTTCAACGTCGTCTTACCTGTCAAGCTATTGATGTTAAACGAGCACTGAGTTAAAGCCAACCCATTGGTTTTTAATTTTTCAATCAAATTCTTAACTCATGTCAAGACATAAATATTCATCATATGATCACTTAATATTGTTTTTATCTCTGATAATTTCTCTTGCCATCAAGGCAGATGGCTAGCTTACCCCCAAAGATAGGAGTTTCTCTCCTCACTTCGATTCTTTCTACAAAATATATTATTTTTTTTATAATTTGTCTTTAGTTATCATTTATCATGTCTAACTAAATCTTTTTCGGGTATGGTTTTAAGATTACCCTCATTCTGGTTGTTGGATAATTTATTTCATTTAAAGTCTTTATTCAGATATTATCCCATGCTATTTAATTTTACTATCGTGCATAAGATTTGTCTCCTTTGAAGCATAACTCATGATAGAGCATGATATGATATTTTAGCTATGTGTTTACCACTTTTTCTTTGCAATTGAAGACAAATAAGATGAGAGTTAGAGGAGTTGTGAATGATTTTAGGAACATATATATTGTATTGTTTTCATTCGAGTCGTTGTAATTCAGTTTTATTCGTGATCATGCAACTCCATAGGTGTTTTAAGTGTTTTGTAGTGAGGAATCATGTAAATCATCAAATCAAGACATCATGTGAAGGATCAACGATAAAGAATTGAAGATAAAGGGTTCTTAGAAGGTTGTTGAAGACAATACAAAGTGAAGAAAATTCATTTTAAGTTCATAGGAGTTTTCAGACGGAAGAACGGTAAAAAACGAGAAGAAAACACAACAAATCGCACCTGAGGGGTTGTCTCAGGCGAGCTCCTCCCAGACCCATGCGCCCTAGCCCTGGGCAAGGCCTAGGGAAGCATTTTGCTACTTCCCCGGGCACCCTGCACCCCCAAGCATGTGTTGTGCGCCTAGCAACGGGTGAAAACCTGCTTTTTACTGTTTTTCAAGATGGATCGGCAGAAAAAGTCCAGCTTTTTCGACTTAAAACCTAAGCAACATTATGCAATAAATAGAGACCCTTTTACACTATTTTATTAATTCATTTAGAAACATTGACGGTTCAGAGCAAGGGTCAAGCATCAGAGATTCAAGGCAGAATTTCTACTCCTCTTATTCTTGCTAGGGTATGTTTTTCTTTTGTTTTGTTATGATGTATGTTTCCATGAGCAACTAAACCTCTTGATTAGGGTTCCATGATGAACCCCTTCTTATTTGTGGGAATTTATCAATAAAAAATTTATTCAGTTTATTTCTTTTATTGTGTTGAGATTTAATTTAAACAGGTGCATGTTCTTTATGCTTTTTACAATTAGTTAACTACAAGAGTAACTTTGTAAATCGATATGTATGGTAAAAGTACGAACTGACAACCCGAAATCTCCAAGTTCATTGGCCTTTTTAATGACTTAATACTTCTTTAGTTTAAGTTTGTGTTTTCTCAGTATACTTTTTCATTGTTAGCGTAGTACACAACTCAAGTTGGTCCTACACAAGTTAACCTAGGAACTTAGAATGACTAGTATCGTCGTGACACGTTAAATCAATGATTCATGAAATAAATTGTTTAATGTCTCAAAAGGTAAATTCTATTCAAAGACGAAAGGGGGATTCTAGGAAACCATGATCGTTGTTAATCATCTGAATCTCAAAACCTAATCTCGCATTGGACAGGAAATTAACCCTGCAATTCTAATCATCTTTTACTATTTTCCGTTTTAACATATTTTTTGCTAATTATTAAGTTGAACGATAATCCTTGTGGAGAACGATACAACTTACTACTTTACTACTTTTTGCAATTTGGTGCACTTGTCAATTTCGTCCATCAATAACCATGATACATAGGCACTTCGGGAGGTGACATACTAGAAAGTAACTAATTAGTAACTAGGGAAACAAGCCATAGAAAAAAACTTTGATATAAAAGTACTTAGAGAGGTGACATATCTAATATTGGTGCAAACCTACTCAAATCAGGAAGTAACTAGTTAGTAATTAGGGAAACAGGTAACTTCACCACTTAAATCAGCCTAATAGCTTTATTCTCCTCGAACCTTGGTTAGATAGACGCTGATAGGGCTGCCCGTTTGTAAGAATACTGAGAGGGAGAATGTGCTATGTATTCTAAGATTCAATAGGCGAGGGAGGGAACCTTTAGGATACTTTGAATTTAGGAATCCTATTATCCGTCGTTGTTTTAAATACCTCTAAGAAAGTAAGAACCTACACGTAAACCTTCGCGCGTAAGTGTATCTCTCTGTAGAACTGAAAACTCTAAACACTTACACACATAGGAACTCCGGTGTAATGGTTGCAACTGACAGCTGGAGGAGAATGAACTCATATCTTTGAGAGAATAAGACCTCACGCGTACCTTCTCATGTGATAATAAGTAAAACCCCACGAATTCATCACTTAGATAGATAAAGATAAATTGCATGAATAAGACTTGACTCTTAAGTAAATCCAACTACTAAATAGAGGGGATTCGAAGAATTCTAACCACGACTAACATTCTACAATCAAAACAGGTAAACTTTTCTTTGTTGCAAACATATTAATTAAATTGCCAAACTCTTAACCTTTTATCTCTTTTATTTATTTTTGTCAAAAAAAAAATCTCTTTTATTTATTTTATTGTTCCCAAATAAGTAACATGAATTGTTTGGTTGAAACGACAATCCCCTTGGATATGATACTTTACTTATCATTTTATTACTTGGTAAATGATTTGGTACAGTTGACTAAATCTGACCATCAAAGTGCTCATTTGAAAGGTATCCAAAAACTAGAATGCAATATCATTTGTTGGCACAATCATCAATCATGACCAAAGACGTAGTTTGTTTGTTCAATGTCAACTTGCAAAAACCCATGATACTCAAGCATCTACAAACAACAACAACAAAAAAGAGTTCAATAAAAACTGGACATATATGCGATTTTCTCTACCATATCTATAAGAATTAAACTACTCGCTAAAAATTTGGAAGTAACATCATATGGAGATAACTTTTTCTCGTAGGAAAACTAAAAATTAACCTCACCATGTTGATATGGCGGTGAAATGATACGAAAGCAATGTATCCATATTACAATTAGTCATTACATTACAGAAATGAGAGATGAACAACAAAGGAGAGTGAGTTGACAAATGAAAGATTCCAAAAGCATAGATCGGCGTAATTTGTATATTTGAGAGAGAAAATGTTAATTTTGAATTCGAATTTCATATCTCATTGAATCTCTTGTTATAAAAACTTAATAAATTTCATTTATGTCAAAACTAATTATGAGATGTTAAATTCGTTCGATTCAAAAACAATGAGGGACAATAAAGACTTTGCAAGTGGTTTGGAGGGAAAAAATTAAGTTTATGGTTAGCTTGACCTAACAAGCTATTATAATAAAAAAAAACTATAAAAGATAATAATGATTTTGAAATTACAATTTTATTTTTATTTTTTGAGGAAAAAAATTGTTTGAGAATCCGTCAACTACAATTGGAATAAACAACTTATTTCACATGTCCATCCTTGTCATCTATAAACAAAGTCTCCACAGGTCCATCCTTAATGTTGAATAAGAATATAGTTTGTACATCATTGGCATCTTGTTCTTGTTTGGACCTCAACTTAGATCATTTTCAAAGATGCAAATGTGGAAGAATTTGCCTTAATTGAAGTTGAAACTCATTGTTATTCATTTCAAAGAAGCAAATGTTGAATAAGATTATGGTGGCAAAGCCAAAAATCCGCCTAATACAAACAGTTTATACATTAGATGGACGACTTTACGGCCTATAGCGGAAGCATGGCGGGCAATTTACAATACTTTATACTTAGAGTTTAATTTTCATGCATGATCACAACCATTCATTGTGTGTTACTTGTTATTGTAAAAGTCAAACAAATAAAATTATCTACAGATTTTGATAATGTGACACTCTAAGCCCAAAATATATATTATTGCTTTATTCAAAATCAGAGTTTCATTCATATCAGAAAAAGTCAAACAAACTTTTTTAGTAACTATTATTTTATTATTATTTTCAAGGTTAGGATTCCACATTGACCTATAACAGAACATAATTCACATTTTCACTTCATTAAAAATTATATGAGCAACAACAACATTAAATCCTCTCTAAAAACACAACAACATTAAATCATTTGTTTTTTCGTGTGACCAAACAACATTAAATCCTTTGTTTTTAAAATAATGGTCTTGTTAACGAGCGTTTCAGACACTCTTTAAATATTACTATAAAAGAAGCAATTATTCTTAAAAAAAATCAAATATTTCGATTTTCAAGGTATTGATTAGATGCATTTTCATAAATACTTATTGCTTATAATTCATAAAGAGTGTCCTGGAGGCACTCGTTAACATTTTCTTAAAAATAATTTCTTTGACAGTTACTTATATTATAACAACTAAATAAATAGTCCTCGTAAGTTTAGTTCAGCTGATATAGACAATACATAATATATGTAAGGTCCGGGTTCGAACCCACAGCCGCCACCAAAAATAACTATATAAATAAGTTACATCTCTTTTTCAGTATCATTATAACCATTGAATATCTACATAAATTAGCATTTTCCTTAAATTAAAAACACGCAAAACAACAATAACAAGGTTCTAATGCTTAATAGTCAAACAAAAAAACACATGGGAATTTGTAATCTGATAAAATGAAAATGATGAGAACAAACTCACACAAACAGAATGGAGAACAATAACAAGGGGCTTATGCTAATGGTGTTTTTTTTCTTCTTTTGCTCCATGCCCAATTTCTCTATACAGAAAACTTTTACTACTATTGCTCCAAATCAGTTTATGCAATACGGTGATACTCTTGTTTCTGCAGCTGGAACCTTTGAAGCAGGATTTTTCAACTTTGGAGATTCACAGCGCCAATACTTCTGTATATGGTACAAGAACATATCACCAAGGACTATTGTGTGGGTTGCCAATAGAAATACTCCTGCACAAAACTCAACAGCAATGCTGAAACTTAACGATCAAGGAAGTCCTGTTATTCTTGATGGCTCCAAAGGCATTATCTGGAATTCCAATTCATCAAGAATTGTAGTGAACCCAGTTGTTCAGCTTTTGGATTCGGGAAATCTTGTCCTGAAAGATGCAAACAACTCTCAGGACTTTCTGTGGGAAAGTTTTGACTATCCCGGTAACACTTTCCTTGCTGGAATGAAGTTGAAAAGTAACTTGGTTACTGGTCCATATAGATATCTCACATCTTGGAAAAACCCTCAAGATCCTGCCGAGGGTGAGTGTTCATATAAGATAGATACACATGGTTTTCCTCAACTGGTTACTGCAAAGGGATCAAAGGTTCTGTATAGAGGAGGGTCATGGAATGGATTTCTTTTCACTGGTGTTTCATGGCAAAGACTGCATAGAGTCTTGAATTTCTCAGTAGTGGTCACCGACAAAGAATTCTCTTATCAATATGAAACTTTGAACAGTTCAATTAATACTAGATTGGTGCTAGATCCATATGGAACTTCACAACGTTTTCAATGGTCAGATAGGACACAGATTTGGGAGGCTATATATGCTCTTCCTGCAGACCAGTGTGATGCTTATGACTTGTGCGGTAACAATTCTAACTGCAATGGTGATATCTTTCCAATATGTGAATGCTTAGAAGGTTTCGTGCCAAAATTTCAACCAGAGTGGGAGTCATCAAATTGGTCTGGTGGGTGTGTAAGGAAAACACGTTTAAATTGTCTCCATGGCGATGGATTTTTACAGTACACAAACATGAAGTTGCCAGACACGTCAACTTCTTGGAATAACAAGAGCTTGAGCCTTCACGAATGTAAGACAAAGTGTTTGAAAAACTGTTCTTGCACGGCATATGCAAATTCAGATATCAGAGATGGTGGAAGTGGCTGCTTACTTTGGTTTGACAACATTGTGGACATGAGAAAACATCCAGACCTAGGACAAGACATTTACATACGGCTGGCATCTTCAGAACTTGGTATTTTCATTTCTTAGTACATATTTTGTCCTTTCAGTTAGATATATAGCATAAATTTACATATTTCACCATTTGTGTTGATATTATTAAGGACTGGTTAATTGTCTCCATGACGATGGATTTTCACTTTCACCATTTGTGTTCAACTTCCAAATGGAAGTTTTGTTCTTTATACATGCTTTTTTCTTCTCTTTAGTATGCTGCTATACCTTCTTGTTGACTGACATTAACTTCAACCCTCAGATCATAAAAAGAATAAGCGGAAATTGAAGCTTGCTGGGACTCTTGCAGGAGTTGTTGCATTCATTATAGGACTAACCGTTCTCGTATTGATCACATCAGTATACAGAAAGAAGCTTGGTGAGCCGAGTGAAAAAGTTATGACAAGTAAATCTCAAATACTTTTTATGATTTACTTACTCAAATAGCGCTGCAAACAGAATTATTTACAAATTACAATGAACTCTAAAGTTTGATTTATGTGTTCCGTTACTTTCTTAACATTAAACCACTTAAATTGTTACTTCAGGGTATATAAAAAATTTATTTCTCTGGAAGCACAAGAAGGAGAAGGAATATTGTGATTTGGCAACACTATTTGATTTTTCAACCATCACTATTGCAACAAATAATTTCTCTGTCAGAAACAAGTTGGGAGAAGGGGGTTTTGGACCAGTGTACAAGGTAGAGTCTTCGATATCATGTTAGTTTATCTATATAGTTATTTCACCAAGTACTCTAAGTACTAAAATTTTCAAAAATACTACTAGGGCGTAATGGTAGACGGCCAAGAAATTGCTGTTAAGAGGCTTTCTAAAACATCGGCACAAGGAATCGAGGAGTTCAAAAATGAAGTAAACTTGATGGCAACACTTCAACACCGTAATCTTGTAAAACTTCTTGGTTGTTCTATTCAACAAGATGAAAAGTTGTTGATCTATGAATTCATGGCCAACAGAAGCTTGGATTACTTTATTTTTGGTTTGAACTTTCTCACCAACCAAATTAATTTCTCTTAGTTTAGTATTGTCATAATGTAGTTCCCATGCTAACTTAAGAATGTGAAATTTGTTAGATACTATGCGAAGCAGATTGCTAAATTGGATTAAGCGCCTGGAAATTATTGATGGAATTGCTCGAGGGCTGTTGTATCTTCATCAAGATTCTACACTAAGAATCATACATAGAGATATGAAAACAAGCAATATTCTTCTTGATATTGATATGATCCCAAAGATAGCAGATTTTGGTTTAGCCAGATCATTTATGGGAGACGAAGCAGAGGCTAATACAAATAGATTGATCGGATCATAGTAATATCTAACTTACATTTATTTCAATTTAAGGCTTAAATGACTTTTTAGTCTTTGAAATATACTTTGATTTCAGTTTCGTTTCTATTCAAGATTTTTATCAGTTTGTATTCCGAAAATACAGGAAAGATTGTTTTTGATCCTCATTATTTTGTTTTTAGTCTTTGATAATAATTGTTCAATTTGGAGTATTAGTCCATAGAATAGAGACTATACATGGACTATGTCCAATATCAACAAATATTACAAGCATTGTGTTCTATGTTTTAGGCATTATTACTGATAAGAATTTTATTTAGGGACTAATTACTAAAAAAATTACGGTACTTATTTAAACCTTCAGTTCTGTGCCATGTTGCAGCTACTTTTACTAAAAACTGCAAAAAAAAATTCTTGCAGTGGATATATGCCTCCAGAATATGCAGCGGATGGATCCTTCTCAATAAAATCTGATGTTTTCAGCTTTGGAGTCGTTGTACTTGAGATAATTAGCGGTAGAAAGAATCATGGATTTCGTGACCCTCTACATCGTCTTAACCTTCTTGGTTATGTAAGTTTTGAAGTGTATATGTTTCTCTATCTTGTAACACACTATTTATTTTTTAGTTGCTTTCCATATATCCCTTTTTTTGGTCTCGATAAATCTACTGCATGGGAAGAAATTCAAAATGAAAACTAATTTATAAGATAATAATTTAAAATGAACTCCACACATTCCAACACACAAAATAAATCAATCAATCAAAATCCACATTATAAGTGTTGAGCTTACTCATGTTGTAACTTTGATGTCATTTTAGGCTTGGAGACTATGGATTGAAGAAAGACCACTGGAGTTAATAGCAGACATATTATATGATGATGAGGCCATATGTTCAGAAATAATAAGATTTATTCATGTTGGTCTATTGTGTGTACAACAGTTACCAGAAGATAGGCCTAACATGTCATCTGTGGTCTTTATGTTAAAGGGCGAAAAGTTACTCCCCAAACCAAATGAACCTGGGTTCTATGCTGCAAGGGATAATACAAATAGCATGGAATCTTCATCTAAAGATTTTTCAATAAGCGAAGCTTCAATCTCATTGTTAGAGGCCCGATAGAATGCCACTGTGTGTGATATTATAGATATAGATAGATCATAGAACACTAATGTGTTGTACATGTGTAATTTTGTTAGTCTGATTCTTGATAAATTCCTGTTGTAAAAGCAGATTTCAAAAACTTATTTAAAAGAAGATGCCATTTATATCTGGTATTGTAAATCAATTATTGTTGTAATGTAACAGAATTATGGGATACTTGATGTCCATTTGTAGAATCGTTTCCAATCTGAAATGTCATTTTTTTATCTTTTGGAATGTGATTATTAATATGGAACCATCACATGCTGCAAACATGCTCTCTTTTTGTAAAAGTTAATTGCTATCAGAAGGTTTATGATAAGGGCTCACATTGGTAGTATGAGATGCTCAGACAAGTATTTGAGTGGCTTGGTTCTCACTTTTATACCTAGCTTTAAGGGAGGAATTTCCAAGTGCTTGATACTTATCAATTTATATTAGATCTGGTTGTCTAGCGGCCAACACACGGTGGGATTTAGTCCCACATCGGATAGGAGGCACTCCACACCGTACAAGCCGGTTTTGTAAGGATAAGTTAGGTCGTGACATGGTATCAGAGCCTATCAGGTCTATTGTTGGGCTTCCTGCATCGTCCACGCTTCAGGCCCATTGGTCCGGGCTGAAGTGCGAGGGAGTGTGTTAACAGGATTAGCAGATTCATCAATTACAACAGATGCATTAATGCCGCAATACAAAGGAGATATGTCTGCAATCTTGTAGGCAGAGCATTATGAAGATGCTTGCGGATAAGCAATGCCGCAATACAAAGGAGATTAAAGAAAAGGTTTGCATTTCTATTGTGCTGCCTGATGACCTTATTGATTTCTAACTTTTGAAGATCAGAAAGGTATGGTGGCTGTATATATTTACTCTTTTTTTCTAAAAATATAGTTTTTAAATGATTGTTTCATTAGATTCCTTTAAGTTTTAATCTTGCATATTTTCATCATTGCTAATGAATAAACATTTTTTTGTTATACCTATATTGTTAAGTTGTGATATGTTGAGCATTGCTTGAAGTTTTCATATTCAGTTGGGTGTCGTTTTTGTTAGGTGATTTATGATTCAGTGGATTTTTGTAGCCGCATCAGTTATGTGCTTAATAAACTTGCTCAGTGTCGTTTTTTATCTTCCTTTTATTGACATATCCCTATCATTTGGTGAATATGATGAACTAATTCCATATGTTTACTTAAAAGATTGTGTCACAGTTTTTAGAAAACTGTAGAATATAACTAATCAAGTTAATTTATTTTATGAACAAAAGTGTTACAAAAAAATATAAACAAGTAACACTTTATGAATGTTACTAATAATACAAATTATTACTAAAACTCTTTAGTAACACGGATTTTACCTAACAATTAGTAACATTTTTCTTGATTTAGTTACATATTTTAATTATTACTAAATCTCAATTATGTTGTAGTGATTGTTATTGATGACATTATAAGATTTTGTTGATATAGCAAATACATTGTTATAAGGGACATTAAGAGCAGTTTCTGCAGCAACCAAATTAGGTATTGGGATTGAGTTGCTTCAAACTCATAATCAACATCTATAGTATTTTCATTAAGAGCAGTTTCTGCAGCTGACTTATTGTCCAGGGATGCATGTGTTGTAGTAGTTGCACTGCCATTTTTGGCTTTTCAAGTACAGCCCCAACCTTGATGCATCAACCACCATGAACCACCGTTGAAGTTGCACCACACCTACCCGACCGACTCTTATCTTCCCCGGCCAGAGCATGTATATATCACAATTCAAATATAGTAGAACTAACAATTAAAGGTAAAACCTTTTTGCCTAGAAAATTAGGTAGTTTTTATATGAATAACAATAAAATAAAAAAGTAGTAAATCATTTCATCTTGTCTTCTTTTTCAAATAGAATGGTAACTATGTTCTCTTACATTATGATATATACAAACATTAAAATGAAATTTCTAGATCATTTTGTTGGTTTTTGTTCTCGTATGAGAACTTTAGGTCAAACATAGTAGGCATTGTGCCAAGCTATACACAGTTTCAATCACAAGGTAGTTTCACATCAGTAAAATGTGATGCATTAGTAGAATTAGGCAATTGACTTATGGGTTCAGATGTTGTTGGACGAACATATGTAGGATGTCCATCAATTCATCGTTCGATATGAACAATTTACAACTTGTGACAGCATAAACAAAATCACTTCACAATTTAAATATAAATATGCAGATTCAAACTAAAGTAAATGAAACACTTAACATCAAAAAATCAAAGATTAGCAAAGAACTCACCAACCAGTTTGGGCATTTCCAATAACTCGTTTTAGGGTTTTCAATGGAATTGAAGATGAATTGGAGTATATTTAGCAACAGATGATGAAGACATTGTTGACTGTGTAAAAATGGCGGAGAAGATGAGAGATGAAAAAGAAGATGGAAGAAGACAAGGAGTATAAGATTGAAGAATAGAGGTAGGACAATTTCGTATTTTCGCTATTAGTCCATCTCATTTAATGACCCAACAACTTCTTTACTTAACTTCAATTTGTCATGTTAGTGTAAGTCACGTTATCGTCTGTTTGTCACATATTTTTTGAAAATGAGACTTACGTCAAGGACCAATTACAACATATTTGATCTTTCAATAAATGGTAATGTTCATTATTATAGTTTTGTAGTAAATATATGATATAAATACATATACTTTTAGAATATGTGACATTGATTAGACATTTATATACTAAAACTATAGTAATTGGTATTGTCATTTATCGTAAGAAACGGAGAGGATCTATACTCAACTAAATTATAGTGACAAACAACATATTTAAGCTTTTTGTTTATAATCCATAACAAATGAGGCATGAACGTCACGGTTACGATATATTGTATTTTTTTTTTAAACTAATATAATTTAATTTGTTGCTCCATTCATTTCTTTTTAAGTATCATTCTGGTACACTTTTTGTTTCTATTTAAGTGTAGACCTCGGTGGCTCATCAATGGCTTCCGTCAAGTGGTCTTAGATTCAGGCTTGTCAGATGTCCCGGTTGAAGGGTATTTGTTTACTTGGTTCAAGAGCCTTGGTACTCCGCGTGCGGTGGAGGAAAGGTTAGACCGTGCTCTTGCTAACAACTTATGGTTTAATTTATTTTCGAATGCTATTGTTGAAACTCTACACCTCAGCATCTGCATCTGCATCTGATCACTATCATATTTTATTGAATGTCTCTCCTACACCTCAGCATCATCACCATAAGCCTAATTTTCGTTACGAAAATGCGTGGCACTTGGAACCGGGTTTCAAGATACTTGTTACTAACTCTTGGCAGGTGTACTCTTCTAATTCTCTTATTTCGAAGTTGTCGTCGTGCGCCGAAGATATGTCTGTTTGGAGGAAAACTCACTAACACCAATTGAAAGTCGACATTGAAGATTGTCGTAGACAATTACATAACATGTGGCTGGTCTCTTCAGGTGAGGATCAATGTCGAATGTTTGAATTAAGGAAACGTATGCAGCGTTTATTATCTCAAGATGATGCATATTGGCGACAACGTGCTAAGACTCATTGGTATAAAGATGGGGATAGAAACACACAAAAATTTCATGCTTCAGCTACAACACGTAAAAAGGTAAATCGCATACTCTCTCTTGATGATGATAATGGTAGTAAAATTACAAATGAGCAGGGTTTGCGTGAAGTAGCACGACAATATTTTGTGGATATTTTTCAAAAGCAAGGAGGTGACGTTTCTTCGGTTATTGATGTTATAAACCCTTCTATTTCTGCCCTGGCTAATGAAAAACTCACGGCCCCTTTCCCAGAGGCTAAGTTTCGTGTTGCTATGTTTGCCATGGAACCAGACAAATGTTCAGGGCAGGATGGTTATAGTCCGGGTTTTTTTTATCAACATCTTTGGAATCTATGTAGTGATGGTATCTTTAAGGAATGTTGTGCTTGGTTAGAAACAGGTGTGTTCCCACCTGACTTGAATATTACAAATATTGTTCTTATTCCGAAAGGTTCCACGCAGGTTAGCATGAAGGATTGGCATCATATAGCTTTATGTAATGTGTTGTACAAAATTATTTCTAAGGTGTTAGAAAACAGGTTAAAGGATGTTTTACCTCAATGCATCTCTGATAACCAGACTGCTTTTGTTTCGGGTCGTTCAATCTTGGATAATGCTATGGTGGCCATCGAAGTTTTACACTTCATGAAAACAAAGAAGCGAGGCGAAGACAGGTATGTTGCTTTGAAACTAGATATCAGTAAAGCTTATGATAGAATAGACTGGGATTACTTGTGTGCTGTTATGGTTAAAATGGGTTTTCAAAGTCGTTGGATACAATGGATGAGTATGTGTGTCGAGTCTGTGGACTATTATGTGCTTGTTAATGGTGAACAGGTTGGCCCTATTATTCCGGGATGTGGTCTTCGTCAAGGAGACCCTCTTTCCCCATATTTGTTTATCATTTTTGCAGAAGGTTTATCTTCTTTAATTAGAGATGCTGAGGCGTGTGGAGCTCTTACGGGTACTAAAATTTTCCGTAGGGCGCCCCCGGTATCTCATTTGTTGTTCGTTGATGACTGCTTCTTGTTTTTCAGAGCTGAAGAGGGTGAGGCAACTGTTATGAAAAATATTCTTTCTCTTTATGAAACAGCGTCTAGGCAGGCTATCAGCTTACCCAAATCTGAAATATATTGTAGTCGTAATGTTCCTGATCCGCTCAAGCAAACAATCACTAATATTCTTGGGGTTTAAGTAGTATTAGGCACAGGTAAATATCTGGGTCTGCCATCCATGATAGGCAGGGATCCCACGACAACTTTTTCTTATATCAAGGATCGTGTGTGGCAGAAAATAAACTCTTAGAGTGGCAATGTCTCTCTAAAGCAGGTCGTGAAGTGATGATAAAATCTGTTTTATAGGCTATTCCATTGTATGTCATGAGTTTATTTCAATTACCATCTACTATGATCGATTCAATTGAGAAAATTATGAATTCCTTTTGTTGGGGTCATGGGAGAGCTAATCAGAGAGGTATTCATTGGATGAATTGGGAGAAACTATCTGCACCAAAAATTCATGGAGGTATGGGGTTTAAAGACCTCACTGCTTTCAACTTGGCTATGTTAGGTAAGCAGGGTTGGAAATTTATTACAGAACCAGACTCCCTTGTCGCGTGCATTTACAAAGCACGCTATTTTCCTTCACACTCCTATCTCATGGCTCAGATATGGCACAATCCTAGCTATGTTTGCCACAATATTTTAAATGTCAGGTTTATTGTTCGCGGTGGGGCTCGATGAGGTATCGGTTCAGGTGCGTCTATATCTATTCTTAATGAACCATGGTTATCCAATGGGGAGTCCATCCCTCGTGACATTCAAGGTGCTCATTTCGTCCAAAATTTTACTATTAACAGCTTGATGAATTTATATGATAAAAGATGGAATGAACAGGTGGTAAGACAGGTATTTAGTACAGATATTGCAGATAAAATTCTCCATACACCACTTATCTCTCAGGTTTATGAGGATAAAATTATATGGAAAGTGGAACGAAATGGAAGGTATGTTATGTGTAGCGCCTACAGGTTATGTGTATCTGAGTTAGTCAACTCCTCTCATCTCGTCCGGGTTTTTGGACGAGGATATGAAAAATTAAGGTACCACCGAAAGTCAAGAATTTATTCTGGAGTATGTGTCGGGGATGCTTACCGACCTGTGTCCTTCTGCTTGATAAAGGTGTTGTTTGGCCAACAATTTGTGCTAGTAGTGACTCGACTCATGAAGACCTTAATCACGTATTTTTTGACTGTCCTTTTTCTGTCCATGTTTGGAATCGGACTGGTCTTTGGGGTTCTATCCAACATGCTTTAGCTAGTACCACCTCGGTGTGGAAGCTATTTTTTCACTGTTGGAAAATTTATCTGTGGAACTGGGCCAACGGCTAGCATCTATTTTTTGGAGTATCTAGAAGCATCGTAATCTCCGTGTGTGGGAGGATATAATGAAAAACAGTGCTACTGTTGTGGAGCGCGCTCGAAACATGGTTGAAGACTGGAAGGTGGCTAATTCCCCGGCTATGCTAGCATCTTTGACTCCACAACAGTCGTTCCCCTCTACTGATGGAGAGGTTTCTCCCCGCTGCCACAACCTGTCCCGAGGTTGGGAGCCCCTGCGTTAGGAAGGTACAAATGCAATATTGATGCTGCTTTCTCTTCTCACCTCAACTGCACAGGAATTGGCATCTGCATTCGTGATTCTGCTAGCATTCTTGTGTTGGCAAAGGCTTTGAGTTATCCGTGTTGTGTTTCTACGGATGTGGGTGAAGCTTTGGGTTTGCACTCGGCATTTCAATGGTTGGATGATATGCATTTTCATAGTGTGGACTTCGAAACGGACTCTAAGCTGACGATTAGTGCTTTTCTGTCTACTAGGAATGACATGTCTGAATTTGGTTGTATTATTTCCTCTTGTTGTTCTTTATTTAGTTCTACTTTTGTTAACTCTAGGGTGGAGTTTGTTAGGCGACAAGCTAACGGGGTTGATCACGCTCTTGCACGTGAGGCCTTGTTACTCGCTAGTCCCGCCATTTATTATGATATACCCGATTGTATTGAAACTCTGATTATCAATTAAATACTATAAGCATGTTTCCTTCAAAAAAAAGTGTAATTTTGATATTTTATTAAAGATATCATTTGTCAATTATACTCTTTTTTAATTACTCGAATTTAAACTTCAATGAAATTAGATTTTGTTCCTCGTGATAGTGGTTCTTAATTGTTTGTTATGAGAGAAAATACAACGATGTGACCGGGGGTTCATATTTTCTTGAGAAAGAGAGAAAATTCATGGACAAAAAAATAAATTTGTTTATGTACTAAAATAATGGTATTATAGAAGGGAAAAAACTTTAAAATTAAAGCTTGGGTGACTTACTAGTTTGAATAAGGTGTCCTTTTATAAGGGTTATGTGGGTCTTCCGTATCGCGGAGCTTCGGGGTAAGGATTGCCACAGGAGCCGCTAGCTCTCTAATGAAATCAAGTCCCGGATGCAGTAGAGCTCAAATCTCACCGGAGGAAAAAACTTTCATTCTTCTGTCTTGAAAGCGAGTGAGCAAACCCCCCTTTTCCGCTGGCAGCTAAGGGAGAGTAAGAAATTTTTTTTTTTAATTAGCGCCTCCTTTTCTTTTGGGTATGCAAGTACTACGAGTCCTCTCACTACCAACCAGTAGACATCATCTAGATGGTCTTGCCGGTATCCATGAGATGTCTGAAACCATGATCTTTTGCTCGAACTCTAATACATTGTAGTAGAAGGCAGGTAATATCAGATAAAATCTCATATAACGTAGATCCCGACCCCGGCCCGGGGCTGGCTTTTTGGGAAGCCCAGTTGGCCTTCCAGCGATAGCTTCCTTTTCCGCTTTCAGACAAGTCGCCTTAATCCAACGACGCAATTCAAAAGAAGTGGTTGAGATCCTCTAGCCTTCCACTTCGTCAAATCCTTCTTTCAGTCTCCCGCCTCATCAAAGATGGAAACTCCATTTCATTTTGTGCCTTTTTCTCACCTTGAAATCCAGCTATTCCAACTCCCTAATAGAATGAAGGGCAGTTGGCGCTCGGGAAGACTTTCCTGTCGGGTTGGAAAACCAACATCGTTTCAAGAGATTAGCCCCGCGAGATCGAAGAATCATAGCTATCAGTGCATTAGCAAAGCAGACCCAGAAAGGGAGAGTTCTTCTTTTTCAAGAATGAATGGGCATTACCGCAGCTTTGACTTTCTTAGTAGACTATTCTAAAGACAATGAATTATGGGTGTTTGTGTGCGGTTTGGATCGATTTAAAGATAAAAAGTTACCCGATCCAAAATAAAAATCATATGTGGTTCGATTCGTTTTGGATGGTTAATATAAAAAAATTGATATTTATATGCGGTTTAATTTGGATTGGTTTTTGGATATCCAAAATACAACATGCATTTTCTTTTTATTAATATTACACGTACTTTGTAAGTACAAAATATAACACAAATATATCGAGAAAATTAACATTACACGATCAAAATGATTGATTATATTCGAAACATATGAAGTAGAAATAATAAATATTAAATTAATGCAATATATAAAGAGTAAGTTACACTCCCCTCCCTCAAATATGCTTGAACTATACTCATATTTCCTCTTATGTTAAAATATACACTTTCCTCCCTTTTTATTCAAAACATATTAGGAAATATTTCACTACCCTCCCTTGAGAGAAGCTTGAATTACATTCTCATCCCCTGTTTTGTTAAAATCTATGCTTTACTCCCTCAATATATTTTTTTTATTTCTAATAATCTAGCAAAAAAAAACTAACATGCTTCAAACAAAAATAATATTGCGGGACCATTTTAATATAGTCAAAATTGGAATACATATTTTTCGCTATTTTTTGTTCATAGTTTCATTAAGATGTAGTTTTAAACCCTTATAAAATATGAAACAACCCAAAATAAAATTAAAATATGTGAAAATTTACTAAAATCAATTAAGTATGGTTATTTAAAACTGAATTTTGTACACCAAATTATAAAATTAATAACAAAATATTTATATTTAATTATCATTGACATTTAAATCATTAAGAAACGAATTTTTTTTTTGTTAAATTAGTATATATTATAAAAAAAAATGTGCTAAGTTAGGAGCAAATTGACATGAAGGAATAAAGGACATCCCAACGAAGTTGACACCCCACTCTAAGCCTACAGTTGTCGAGTGCTCATATATATATTAAAAAAAAGGAAAAAAATATACATAAAAACTGGGGGGACATAAAACTTAACCCAATGCATCCAAGTGAGTCAACCCTAACAGGAAATACAACCAATAACAACAGCACACTTGATTCAATCCTAGTCAAGTCTAACAAACGATGTTTGCGAGCACCAATGAGGTATAAAAGTCAGCGAATGAACCATCTGTCAACACAAAATCGGACCACGTACCATCAATTCACTACACCATCAACAGCAAGCATTAACGAAAGTCCCAAACATAGTGTATCCCAACAATTTAGTAACCAACAACGAATTCAAAGGAGCAAAGAGAATTTATGTGCATAACAACCCAACCAGCAGACACGAGTCTGAACTCGAGCCTTTCACGAATGGCAATGAATCTAACCGCCAACACTGTAGTGAATTCACAAACCAACCACTCACTGAATAATAGCAAGTTTATACGGCCATTTCTAGCCTATCAATATGAAACCTCTGTCTAATGGAGCTGCCAACAGACAAAACCAACACTCTCCAAAGAGAAATGCCAAAAGAGCATATCTGATTTGAGTCTCGAACATAGTAAATAAAATCGTTGAGAATGATAGTGATCCCGGCGCCAACACGATAATGGATCTACGAACCAACTACTCCTTGTGACAAAGGACAGTAAGTTAAGAGGTCATTCTGACTCACCAATCTGAGATCACCGTGCGGAGGCAGCCTATGCTCAACCTATTCAAAACCAAACACGAAGAACACATCCACCACCACAGCAAAGATCAAAAGCGAACAAACCACAATAGATATGAAACAACTAGATCACACCACTACTATATATAGTGGCGACGCAACCTCAACAAACACAAACCCAATCTCCAACTTTTAAGAGTGAACCCAAATGAAGGAGATCTGAATAGCCAAAGGCTATAAAATACCAACGACTACAACAGATAAAAAGGCAGATGTGGTTTTAACAGATCCATGGGTTAAATCATCGACGATTGCAAAAACGACAAAGACTTTAAATCATTCTGAAACTACCGATGACGACGAAAGGCCACCTGCCTCACCTTCGGTGTGTAGAGGTGATGGGATGGTGAGGCGAGCGCACCACCCACACTATGGCTACATGAAAACAGAGAGCTTTGGATGTTAATGGAGGACAAAGGGTTTTTGTTGGTGGAGGGCGGCAATTTCTTTTGGTGGTGCGAAGAGGAAAAAGGGTTTGAAAATCAATAATCAAAAGGGGAGGCAAAGGGCGACAACGCTGGTGTTCTCCTCCTTCTTCTTTTGATTTATAACACAGAAAACTTGTAAGCAAGAACATGAGGAAAAACACTAGGAAAAAATAAATCCTATTATAAAAATATTTATTTATGTTAAAATAGATTAAAGTGTAATTCATATTTACCTATTCAGGCAGAAGGTTCTAATTCAAAAAATTGTTGTTGACACATATGATAGGGCTGAAAAACACATGTAAAAGACGAAAATGCTCCTACGGCAGTTAACTACCGAAGTTCCTTCGACAGTTAACTGCCATGTAAAAAGGAAGGAAAAAAAAAAACCTTTACTATATGCATGTTTCTATTATGTCAGCTTTTGTTTTCTCTTTTCGGTTAGAAACCATTCTAGAAGCTGTGGGTCAGCACCTTCTACCATGAGCTGATTACCGATTCTGCCTATGTGTCGTTGTAATGGGGGAGGTTTATTATGGGTTTTATCTCTCATGAGACTGCGTATGGACTATGGAGCTGTGCTGTTTAGCCAGCAGATGAATCGATTGAAGCTTATCACCTTTTGGATTTAAAAACACAAAGGAAAAACCATAGGACCATATATTAGTCAAGCAAAGATATGACAACTTAGGAAAACTGAGACTGTAACATAATGGTGGACCGATACGTGATTTGTGCCGAAGAAACATGCATAGAGGGCAATACGTGATTTACCACATTGAAAAAAAAATTGAGAGTTCTTCGGCAATACGTGATATATAGGGGAATATGTGAAAAATAATATATTATATATGTATGTTCGTTCCATATGCAATTGTGTTGAATGTGTTGTTTAATTTAATGATATCTAATGAGTTATAATGTGTTGTTTAATTATGGATACTTAATTATGGACACTATGTAACGTTTTGATGAATTTCAAACTTTTGTGTAATTTGAACCAAATGTCGGTTTGATTTAATTATGGACAATTGTAAAAGATATTGTATTTTTCTTGTTTATCACTGAGTTTAAATGTTGTATGAGTTATATTAATTTGAAAATGTTCTGGTTTAATTACAGGAAAAAACTGGCCGAAAAAATAGCTTGAAAATGTTTACAATTATGCAGAACTCACTGTCTGCATAATTGTTTTTTTCGGCAGTTAACTACCGAGGTTTTCCTCGGCAGTTAACTGTCGAGGGACAATTTCGTCTTTTACATGTGTTTCTCAGTCTTCTCAAATGTGTGAACAGCAATACTCATTTTATTTTAGATCGGTTTAAATTTGTAATAGTGTAAAATTAGAATTAGACAAGCGTGTTACGCAAATATCTAGAATCTGATCTTTGATCGAAAAGATATTGAGAATTTATACTTAACTTACTGCACATACAAATTTTGTTTGTGATATTAAAAAGTATGGATTACTTATACTCTTCAAAGATATAATCATGTTTTAGGAAAATTCATGAATTCAAAGATATAATCATATCCATTATTATAGTCTACGCAAAATTCTCTTTCCCCTTCCATGCAATTTGCAATAGAGCTGCACAACATAAGTCAACATGATGAAAAGGAAAAGATGAGTCAACATGCACATATTGATCAATTTCAAAAAATACACATATTGACCAAGATCATCAGTGATACGTATAACAAAATACGTAACAGAGCAATTTGTACTGCAAAATAACTTATCTCAACTTACCCATGGAATCACAAGTCACAACTAATTTGAATTGACATAGGTAGCTAAAAATGTTCTATGGAAAGAATAAAATTGGTAGTGTTAATGTTTTATTAAGCGGTGTGAAAGTACAACGGATGTGCCTAGGGACAAGTATACATACAAAAGAGAGTTTGAGGAGAGAGACAAATTTTTTAGCAAATGAATTTAACATCGGTGGCAACATAAAGTAATAAAGTAGCCAAAATGTTTTTGGATCAACATTAAAGATAATAGAAGATGAGGAAAAGGATGAAATGGTGGTCGAAAAATTACCTTGAGAGGGAAAAGATGATTACAAAAGCAAGAGGAAACATAGTAAGTTAAAGTTCATTATCATGGGATTATATCTAAGTGAGTCGAGAATGGGTTTCTATAAGATGCATCAAATTATGTTAATGTGTGTTGCATTCTAAAGAAATGAAAGTGAAATACCAATAATGATGAAGAAGCAATGAATTTTGAGTAAATGATACTTTAATTTGTGAAAGCTATATTATATTGTAACTTAAATGGCACATGAATAGTATTGAATAATATTGGTTGCAAAAATATTTTAACATAGAAGAATAGGAGAGTCCTTTTAGAGGTGTCATATGTGACCCATGGATTTAATAATCTATACTATATATAATAAAGAAATGTAATAAACACGATATGAATATATATATTTGATTTTTTTCTTTTATCATTTAAAAAATGTAACAAATTAGATGAATATATTGATATTTATTTTTTCATTATTCCAATTATACCCTTAAACAATTTTTTCTATAACAAAGATTGTTGTTTATGTGTTAAAAAAAGAATTTAAATTATATTTTTTTATATCATTGGTGTCATTAAAATAGGTAATCATGGTTAATTTGGTTGGTTATAACTTGAAAGTAACAAACATTTATACTTTTAGTTTTAATCAAAATCAAAATATTATAAAATAAAAAAGGGTAAAGTGCACTTTTCACCTTTTAAGTTTTAAAATGTTGCGATTTTAGCCCCCTATGAAAAAAATGACAAAAGTGACCGCCCATGTTTAGCCAAATATGCTCTTTTGACCCCTAACATAAGGAAAATATGATCTTTTGACCCCCTATCTTCTCAAAAAGTTGCAATTATGGCCTTTTTTTGTGAACGTGGTATCTTCTCAGCAATTTTGGTAAGAAAGGGGACAAAATTGTAATTTTTTTAATTGAGGATCAAAATTGCAACAATTTGAAACTTAGGGGTCAAAAAGTGCAGTTTAGCCTAAAAAACATCGTTAATAATTTTTAAACATTAGCACAGTAAAAGCAACAAAACAAGCGTGAGTACCCGTCTTTTCGCTGGTAGATATAATATATTGTTTTATATTGCACGCCAACCGCGAAGATTTGACCAACTCTGTAGCAAGAAACCATGACTCCGCTTTTTCTTAGCTTCCTTCCATTGGATTTGTTGCTTCATTCCTCCATTCCGAGAATATTGATCTCAGCTGCAACGGCGCCGTTTCTTTGCGGGGCCACATGTTTACGCTAGAATTTGGGAGAGAATGAAGATGAAAGATTTTAAGGTAAGTTTTCTAAAATTATTTTGTTTTTCAAAATTACCGTTATGCTTATATAGTTTGAAAATTCCTTTATTTTATACACCACATACCAATTCAATGATCACTGTATGGTTGAGGTCTCTGCAATGTACACGTTTATGATAAGTTGTTGTTTCTAGCAAGAATAGTCATTTGTTGTATTGTTGATGTTTCAATCGAAATAACCTATTTCACAGGTAACTCTAACTTAAAGTTGAACAAGACTTTAATTTGTTTTACATCACAGGTTTCCTGTTGGTGTTGTCTGGACCTTACATCATTTTCATATGGCCTGTTTGAAGAACGTATAAGAACCTCTGAAACACTACCACGAACACCAGACACAACACTGATATGGACATGTCGTTACGAGTAATGATTTGAGAAAAACAATTATTTTAATGTAATTACATGTGTCGGTTTTGGACACTGACACGTGTCGGACACCAAGCACGTCTTTGATCAGATTTCTTGATGCTACAGAGATGAAAACAACTTACGAAATGTTCATAAGTTTTGTAAGACTTTTTTGGAGAACTTATGAAAACAATTTATGACATGTTCATAAGTTGTTTTCACTTATGAAGACAACTTTTACGAAAACAATTACTTTGGTTTTATCTTTTGCTATACAAATAACCTCGGGGTTTGGCCTCGGGGTTTGGTTTAAGACTTTGGAGTGTGTTCTTATGTAAGTCTCATGTTTGAATCCCCAAGTGTCAACAATTCATGTGTTGCGTCAGTTCATACAGAGTTTTTCTCTCGCTTTAATTGAGTCTTCCTGCTAGTAGACAGTGAGAGTGATCCCTCGAATTAATCGGTACTTGGGCCAACTACCAAGTTTAAAAAAAAAAATTATATGTAACTGCTTATACTATAAGCTGCAAATAAGTTGTTTATCCAAACATGGCTTTTGTCTTAATTGAATTTGAAAAAGACAATGTTGTTGATGACAAATAGGGATTGTCGCCAGCCAAAAAGGGGCAGGTAAAAAAATTTAAGAAGCTTGGTAAGCCAGGTGAAAAATTAATAAGTTCCTAAAAAAGTAGTAATAAGCATAGGAAACCCACACAAACACAATGGAGAACTATAATCTCCTAATGGTAATTGTCAATTTATCCCCCAAAGTTTGCAACATTGATACTTTTGGTCTCTCCCTTTCCTTTTCAATTCTGTAACACCTCATTTCCCAAAAATCGCAATTTAACAGATAAATCAGAGTAACATCATAAAACGAAGTATTACGTTTCTATTTCATTCAAGTAATAAATAGGAAAATTTCTATTTATTTAAATCAATCCTGTCAACAATATTCACTGAAATTGCAGCGGAAAAATATAACAATATTTATTCAACAATTGTTCCATCAAAATTTGGCACTAAGGCCTCAACGTGGTTCATAATAGTAATTAAAATCAACATAATTGTTTTTCGACATAAAATCATAAACTAATACGTAACAAGGAAAATCCAATAATCAAAGTCCGCCATGTTACGTATCAGAGCACCTAGACACGTGAGGAGTCCACTCACATCAACAGCTAGTCCTGGAAATCTGCACTTGCCCACAAGGCGCCAATTCCAACAGAAGGGGTGAGATCACAATTCAATAATTAAAAGCATAATAAATCATGCAACATATAAATCAACTTAACAGCATAATCATCATCTCATCAATAATTCATAATTCATTATTCAACAAAATCATAAAAATTAGTTTTAAGCTTCATCATCTTATCCTTCATTTAAATCCATCTTCTCATCTCATGACACGACTCGACTCGACTCAACAAATGCAACGACACGACTTGACTCGACTATGCAAGACTCTTATGCATGTGGTACCAAATGGAGCATCAAGCCCCCAACTTCCAATGCCTTAATTCGGCTACAGGGCATCAAGCCCCCATCTTAAAAACGGAGCATCAAGCCCCCAT